>Ga0207084_1046_pt1 | contig 32478 bp, 33 predicted proteins | sample Alteio_BWMinHeat_55_FD_153543 | JGI IMG/M metagenome (GOLD analysis project Ga0207084, IMG submission 153543) | Enriched cells from forest soil in Barre Woods Harvard Forest LTER site, Petersham, Massachusetts, United States -... | ecosystem: Environmental > Terrestrial > Soil > Temperate forest >...
TGCAAAGACGGAATTGTGAAAAATTATTTAGGAGGTTTTTGTTTGGTGGTTACTGCTGTTGCTGCAGCTCCTTTTGTTTTTTTCGCATCATCATCTATTCTCTCAACTTCTCTTTGGATCGCAGGAATCAATTTTGATTTTGCAATATCTCTTAATGCATTTCCTAATTGCGATGATAATAAAACAGCTTTCACACACTCATGCCAAGATTTTTTTTCATCAGGCAAAATTGCGATTAGAAATTCTAAGGCTCTTTTTTGCTGTACAATCGATTCATCTAAACTAAAAATTTTTGATGATACAGTGAGTCCTTGTTGATAATTACGAATTTTCTGTTCAAGACTTGAAAATAAAGAATGTATTTGTTCTGGCGTTTCTGGATCCATTCCTTTTAAAAATGGAATATGTGATTGCAGAAATTGAACTAATTTTTCTGAATAAGAAACTTCAACTACATAAAGCACAATAATTTTTAACATGTCTTTAGGAAATAAATGACTACTATTATTTACAAGAAAATTAAAAAATTCTCGTTGTGAGGGATATGCAATACGATCTTGATTTTTTTCATCGAAAGATTGAAATCTCTTTTTAAATGCCAGCATGCTAGGGAGTTGATAAGAATTTATTGTGAAAGAATTCGCAGCAGTATCAACAACAAAAATACTTCCTTCAGGATCAATCACTGTTGATGCTCTATTAGAAACAGGAAAATCGATTTGTTGAGGAACAAGATTACTACCTTCTATACTCACTTGATAACGTCGATCACCCCATTCATGCCACAAGCTACCATCTGATAACCAACCCATATTTCCTTCCGACAAATGAACATGATTTAATTGAGCTAAAATAGGGGAACGTCCCTCAAAAGCTCTAATTGGAGGACCTACACGAATATCGATGTGTCTTACAAGAAAATAATCATCATTCGTTGGCGGAATACTAAAATCCAAAATACTTCTCGTTGCCACATCATCCCGTCTACCATTTGTTCGATAGATACAATCGAATGTCATTTTTGAAAAATTAATTTCATATATTTCTTTAACATCTCGTTCTCCTTCACCTGTATTTCTGCTTCCCCTCGTATGTTCAACAGAGAGAACTATCAATTGTCCTTTTGCATTTATTGCAATTTGACCAGGAATTCTTCCTTCTATAGACCCACATTCTGAATAATCTTTTACTATCGAAAATTGATTTGTTTTTGCATTTAAAATCCAACAACAATCCTTTCCATTAATCGCAAAAACATTTTCATCTTGAGGAAAAGAAAGAATTTGAAATGTATCTGTAGGAATAAATGAATCAAAAGACAACGGTAAAATTCTTTTTGATTTTGCGGGATCAGCGGGGTTAAATAAAAAAACTCTCTCTACTCGTATTAATTGCGCATTACTACTACCACTTGTTCCACTTACTTCTATTAATCCACACAATGAATTTGAAACTCGCAATAATCCAAGCACAATTTTTTTAGATTTTTCTACTTCATCTGCAAAAATAATTTTTTTAAGTTGGCAATCAATGACAACAACAAATCCTTCCAAACCATTTTTTGGTATCGCAACAAGATAACGATCAGAAAAAGAAAGATAAATTCCACCCTGAGGAAATTTCTCTTTAAACAAAGCCGCATCTTTTTCATCTAACGCAAAACCACCCATTTTTACCGCAGTAATTTTTTCATCTTTTTTATCTTTATCATCACTACCCTGCCCTGACGCTGCCATGTGACCCCTCGTTTTATATGGTTACTTAAGCAACATTATACACTATCGCCACATCACCGCGGGACAAAACCCCACAAAAAATGAAGTAAAATCCTATAGGATTTAAACAAAAATTATTCATATAGTTATTACTTTCAATCTTTATCTTTAAAACAAAAATACGCTATACTTCAAGTAAGAGACTATGAAAGGAGGGAATAAAACCCTTTGGAAACGACCCGCTACTCACAAACATTAACTCTCTCACCTGAAGACAATAAACGTCTTCTCGGACTCTGTGGCCGCTGCGATGAACACCTTCACCTCATTGAAAATCGTTTAAGTGTCGACATTAAACAACGTGGTTATACTTTTTCAATTAGCGGTGAAGTGACAGCTGTGAAACAAGCGGTTAAAACATTAACGGATTTATATGATGAAACCGAAACAGTTCGGATGTTAGCGCCTAAACATGTTCACTTACATATAAAAAGTTTACAAACTCAACCTGATAAAGATAAAGCGAGCCATCGTATGGACATTCATCTTCGACGCAGTAATATTGTTGCACGCGGAGAAAATCAAATTCATTACATTCGAAACATTCAACAACATGATATTAATTTTGGAATTGGTCCTGCTGGAACAGGAAAAACATATCTTGCTGTGGCATGTGCTGTGCAAGCACTTGAAGCAGAACGCGTCAGTCGAATTATTTTAGTTCGCCCCATTGTAGAAGCCGGCGAAAAATTAGGGTTTTTACCGGGTGATTTAGCACAAAAAGTACATCCTTATTTACGTCCTTTATATGATGCATTGTATGAAATGTTAGGCATTGATAAAGTGGCACACTTAATTGAACACGATATCATTGAACTGGCTCCACTTGCTTACATGCGCGGTCGATCACTCAATGATTCATTTATTATTTTAGATGAAGGACAAAATACAACGATCGAACAAATGAAAATGTTCCTCACTCGAATTGGATTTAATTCAAAAGCCGTGATTACCGGTGACACCACACAAATTGATTTAAATAATCGAAAAGATTCTGGACTCGTTCATGCATTAGACGTATTAAAAGAAATAGAAGGAATTAGTATTACTCAATTTCAAGCAAGCGATGTGGTGCGACATCCTTTAGTACAAAGTATTGTGCAAGCTTACGAACAACATCTTAATAAAAACTCCTCGAGTAAATAATGTATCAGATTACTGTTCAACATATTAATCGCAAAACAAAAGCGCCTACGCATAAAAAATTAAAAATGTGGGCAACACACGCATTAAAAAAACAAATTAAAAATGCAGAACTCACGATTCGTATCGTGAATGAAAAAGAAATAAAAAAATTAAATTCCACTTACAGAAATAAATTAAAGTCAACTAATGTGCTCTCTTTTCCGATGGAATTACCAAAAGGAATTTTATTGGAGATTCCACCATTAGGTGATATTGTCATCTGCTCAGAAATTGTGGAAGAAGAAGCAAAAAATCAAAAGAAAAATCTTTCCGCGCATTGGGCACACATGGTCATCCACGGAACGCTTCATTTATTAGGATACGATCATGAAAAAAACCATGAAGCAGAAATAATGGAAAAACTCGAAATTCGTTTATTGAAAAAATTAGGATATAAAAACCCTTATGAAGAGAAAAAAGAAAAATAATATTTCTCACGATGATGCTACTCCAAAATCATGGTTAGAACGTTTAAGTAATTTACTCATCCGCGAACCACAAGATCGTGAACAGCTAATGACAGTGTTACGTGATGCAGAAGAACGTAATATTTTAAGTCGTGAAATATTAAATATGATTGAAAGCGTGCTACAAGTGTCTGAAATGCAAGTGCGTGAAGTCATGATTCCAAAATCAAAAATGATTATGATTGATCGTGAGCATACCATCGAAGAAATTCTTCCGCTGGTCATTGAATCAGGTCACTCACGTTTTCCTGTGCAAGATACAACAAATAATGATGTCGTTGGAATTTTACTTGCGAAAGATTTATTGCGTTTTTATTTTTCGAATCAGCCCACTGAATTTAATATTACGCATATTTTACGTCCTGCTATTTTTGTTCCGCAAAGCAAACGTCTTGATATTTTATTGCGAGAATTCCGCGTGAATCGAAATCACATGGCTATTGTAATTGATGAATACGGACATGTTTCTGGCCTTATTACAATTGAAGATGTATTGGAACAAATTGTCGGTGACATTGAAGATGAATATGATATTGATGAAGATGATTTCATCAAAAAACTTAGCAAAAATATTTTTATCGTGAAAGCGTACGCGCCGATTAATCAATTCAATGATTATTTTAAAACAGAATTTAATGATGAAGAATTAGATACGATGGGTGGATTAATCGCAAAAGAATTTGGACATTTACCAAAACGCGGAGAGTCATTGACAATTGAAAATTATAAGTTCAAAGTACTGCACAGTGACAACCGTCGTATTCATCTGCTTGAAGTCACTCGTGAGAAATAAAATATTTTCGTAAAAAATTTAACCCGCGATTTTTTTGTTGCGCGCTTTCAGCGCTTCATTCACTTTATGTTTCATTTTACCTAGGGTTGCGGGCGCGAAAAGCACGCGCCCTTAACCCTAGGCTAGGCCGACAAAAAACGTCGGCTTGCAGACCTTCGGTCTGCACACTGCAAAAATCTATTTTCCTATAAAAGCAAAATCAAAAATAAATTTATAAAAAATATTTTTATGTTTTTATAAAAAAATAGATTTTTGCAGTGTGCAGGCTGAAAGCCTGCAAGCTGAAAACTGAAAGTTTTCAGCCTAGCCTAGGGGTCGCGCGCTTTTTGCGCGAACCCTAGGTAACGATAAATATACATGTTTTAAGCGCTGAAAGCGCGAAACAAAAATCCGCGTTAAAAATCTCTTTAACACAAAACCTTACCTGGAGAAAAAACCCATGAAAAACTTTTTCATTATTTTATTATTTATTTTTGCAAACATTTCCTTTGCTGCAACTGAAATTAATTTGCGACATCAATCTACCAATTTTTTGCAATCACTCTCGCCATCTTTCTCCTCACTTCAAAAAACTGAAACAGAAACAGATGCGAATCAAATAACCCACACGAAATTTAATCAGCTGTATCACGGCTATCCTGTATGGGGCGCCACTGCGATTACACACACTTCTAATAACAAATCACTTGCTGCGAATAAACCAAAAATGAATGGAATAATTTATCAAGATTTATCGAGTGATTTAAATAATCCTCCCGCCAATTTTTCTAATCCTTCCCAACGAAAAAATGCGTTACAACATGCCATTTCAATTTACACACAGAAAAATAAAAGAGCGCCGATTTTTTCTAAAACTAACGATCAACTTTTAATATTTGTTGATCAAAATAAAAAAGCACACTGGGCTTATTTCATTCAACTTCTAATTGAAAATCAAAATGTATTATTAGAAAAACCTACTTACATTTTAGATGCAGCTAATTTTTCTGTTTATCAAGAATGGAATGATTTAAAAACGACGCATGCCGATCTTGGCGGTGGATTTGGTGGCAATCAAAAAATTGGTAAAAAAACTTTTCCAAGTTTTTCTGTTGAACGTGATGATACAAAAAAAAATCATGTCTATTAACTTCTAAAAATCAAAATGTTTTTGTGAAAGATGCAAACACAAAAAAAATAATTCAATATAAATGCAACCAACAAGATTCTACTTATCATGTGTATTGGGATGGCGAACTCGGCGCAACCAATCAAGCATATTCTCCTGGCAATGATGCATTCATCGGAGGAATTACAGTCGCTTCACTTTATCAAACTTGGTATAAAACACCTGTTTTAACAGATGAAAAAGGTAAAACTTTAAATTTAGAAATGTACATTCACGCGAATATGGAAAATGCCTATTACGATGAAGAAAATAATCAAATGGTATTTGGTGACGGCGGCGATATTTTTTTTCCACTCACATCGATTGGAATTGCAGCACATGAAATGAGTCATGGATTTACTGCAAAACATTCTGGTTTAATTTATACAAATGAATCTGGCGGATTAAACGAATCTTTTTCAGATATGGCAGCCGAAGCAGCTGATTATTTCGCCACACAAAAAAATAATTGGCAAATTGGTTTTGAGGTGATGAAAGGAAATAATGCATTGCGTTATTTGGATGATCCAACATTAGATTGTATGGGATTGCCGAAAAATACAATGTGTTCAATTGATAATGTAAAAGATTATTATCCTGGATTAGAAGTGCATTACAGCAGTGGAATTTTTAATAAAGTTTTTTACACACTTGCAACGTCGAATGGATGGAATACCAAAAAAGCATTTGATGTGATGGTGCAAGCGAATCGATATTATTGGACACCCAGCACAACATTTATTGAAGCAGCCTGTGGCGTGATGGATGCAGCAAAAGAATTAGGTGATGATACAACAGCTATTTCACGCGCAATGCAAACAGTAGGATTAAATACAAAAAGTTGCTAAAATGCGCCGATGAAAAAATGGCTTATTCTTATTATTATTTTTGCATTCTCAAATGCATTCGCTGCTCATCGCGTCGTGAATTTAACAGTGGATTATAAAAAAGTTAATTTCGCGGGCTCGATGAGTGAAGCGATTGCTGTTAATAATCAAATTCCAGCACCTTTATTGCATTTTAAAGAAGGCGATACCGTTACAATTAATGTGCGAAATAATTTGGATAAAGAAACTGCACTCCATTGGCATGGATTATTAGTACCGTGGCAAATGGATGGTGTATTAGGAATTAGTCAAAAAGGAATTCCACCGGGCGGTGAATTTCATTACCAATTTAAATTGTATCAATCAGGAACGTATTGGTATCACGCGCATGCAGGATTACAAGAACAGCAAGGATTATACGGCGCATTCATTATTGATCCGATCAAAAAACCTTTGTATCGATACAATAAAGATTTCACAATTGTTTTATCGGACTGGAGTAACACCCATCCTGAAAAAATTCTCGCGAATTTAAAAAAAGAAGGTGATTATTATTCTCCGAATTTTCCTTTACAACCTTCATTGCAAAAATTTATTCATGATTATCGAAAGGCATCCGCTGCTGAACGCGCGCAACTTTTTGATGATTATAAAATGATGCAGCAAATGCGAATGAGTCTTTATGATTTTAGTGATGTTGCTTACGATGGATTTTTATTAAATGGTCAACCAATTTCTCGTCCTTGGACTGCATTAGTAAAAGTGGGAGACATTGTACGTTTACGTTTTATCGGCGCAGGCGGCAGCACAATTTTTCATGTGAAAATTCCTGACACGACAATGCAAGTGGTGCATGTTGAAGGAAATGATGTAAAACCTTTTTCTGTAAATGATTTTACAATCGCGCCGGGTGAAACTTATGATGTGTTAATTAAAATTAAAAAAGATAATCCCGCGATTATTTATGCGGAATCAATTGATACAGTGGGCGCAGCTTACGGCGCATTAATGACTTCACCCAATCAAAATGTAAATTATAAATCTGTTGCGCGTTTTCCAGAGCCGCTTCCTGTCACAAGAACAATGATGTCAACGATGATGGGGAATATGATTCGCGGATCGCTTCCTGAAAATAAAATTTCTGAAAATAAAATGTCGCATGAAATGAAAATGGATCATGGAATGAAAATGAGTGATAACATGCAAATGAATCACAGCATGATGAATCATTCTATGAACATGCCAACAGAACCTTCTGTGATTGGCGATTCTATTTCTCCACCGAATAATTCTTATAACACTTCAGAAAATACAAAATATAAAAACGTCATCGCAGCTGTAAAAACAAATGATCCGAATAAACCAATCGCCGATGTGATTAAGATGGAATTATTTGGCTATATGGGCCGATATATTTGGTTTATTAATGGTGTCCCCGAACACAAAGCGCATCCGATTATTTTACAACCTGGAAAACGTTATCGATTTGTTTTCACAAATACATCGATGATGCATCATCCCATGCATATTCACGGACATTGGTTTATTTTGCGAAAAGGAAATAATGCGTACGATCCTTTGCTGCATACAATCGATGTTCCACCCGGCGCAACAATCACAGCGGATGTCGATACTGATGCGAGTGGGCAATGGATTTTTCATTGTCATTTGCTTTATCACATGATGTCAGGGATGGCGCGAACAATTCGATATTCTTCTTTAATGGAATTTGTTCCCTCTGAAAAAATAATTGAAAAAACACCGTATAAAAATCGCGAAATTGTTCGCGTGAATGAAAAAACGGTAGCTGCATCATTGTTAGCAAAACATCCGATGGCGCATCCTGAAGGTATTTGGTTTGCGAATTTTTTACATGTCGGAATTAATCCTGCGACGAATATTCAGAAAATTACTTTTAAAGGTTTGTATGGAAGTGATTACAATAAATTAGAATTATTTACAAATGATGCAGAAATAAAAAAAGGAAAAGTTGAGAATGCAGATCTCGATATTTTTTATTGGCATTTACTCAATCAATTCTGGGCTGTGAAAGGCGGCGTAAATTATTTCTATCGCCCTGCCTCTACTCCTTATTTCCAACCGGGCATTGGATTAGAAGGTGTTTTACCTTATTTTATCGATACTGATCTTCGCGGATATTTTTACAGCGGCAGCTTAAAATTCGACGCCGAATTTTCTCGCGACACACAAATTACAAATAATTTTTTTCTTGGTTTAAGTATACGAAGTATCTTAGCCACTCAAAAAATTCCGCGCGCTACAATTGGAAATGGTTTAAACCAAATGCAATATGTCGTGAAACCTTTTTATCGCATAATGCCCGGCTTAAATATTTTCGCTGCATTCGAGCGTGACCAATATTATGGATCATTTAGAAATATCCAACGTGGATTGGGAAATTCGACTGGGGAAAGTACGATGACGTTTGGAGTGGATGTGGTATTTTAGAAAAGTTTCGAATAAATCATTTATATCTCCTAAAAACTACACTCTTGATGTAGTGGCTTTTTAAAACTTTTATCATATAAATATTTATTAAAATAAAAATTTAGATTGGATGATTTATCATCGCCAAGAAGTATTCCCAACAACGAACGAATTGGATCATAATGTTCAACTTTATATTTATGAAGCTCCTCATAATCTTCACGCTGCTGCCTATTCGCCATTCTATCTGCAACAATAAAATATGTTATAGATCCAGCAATGTGTTTTTTAATATCATCAAGCAAATTACACACATCGCCACCAAAAATATATCGCGCCTCCCATAATAAAATCTTTATTTGCTGCAAGCAATCTGAAAGAGATTTTTCATTAAACTCTAATGCCAACTTACTTACAAGAATTGTAAAATTGTAAAATACCTTATATCGCTTATCAAACAACGATAACGCAAATGCTTTTCTTGAATACTGAAATGATAAATAAGAAACTATAAATGCTAATACAGAAATAATCACTGTTACCCATTCCATTGGAGTTAGTTTAGATAGCAATTCACTGAGCATGGGAATCCTTAAAAAATAAAAACCCAGCAGCACTGGCTAACTGAGCCCAAGAAAGCGCACCCTCTTGGTATGAGAAACATAATTTATAGAAAAATTATAAAAATTCAATGCCCTTGTCGGGCAGTATATGATGCTAAATAATTCACATATGTTGCATGACAAGTTTCTCGATTTAATCCATATTCATAAATTTTTCCATCTATACTCACAGTAAAACTAATTTTATTTTTACTGAAAAATAACTTTGAATTTTTTTTACTAGAATTAAGATGGGTAAGACTCGATCCAATAAGTTTAAAAGGAAACAATCTCTCAGTATTGGGCGGAACTATGAGATGCATCTCTCCTTGCATGATATCCCACCAGTTATCACGATAAAATTTACTTACCAAGCTAGGATATGCATTTGCCAGTTTTTCATCTGCGTCAGGATTAATATTGCCAGATTGCGCATAACACATGTATGACTCATTATTTATCCATATCTTATTTGCTTTAATTTTAATTTCTGATTTGCTTTTATTATGAAAAGTAATAACAGGGATTTCATACACATGCTCTCCATCTTCAGATTTAAATTGAAAAGATCTACGTTTAAGTTCAACTAAAATTTTTGGACGAGTAATGTAATTCCAGACATCAGGAAAAAATGACCATAATTTTCTTACAAAAGGAACTATAGGGAATGCAAATTGCATCATATTTATTTCATCCATTTTAATTCAAAATCAAATTAATCTAAGAGAACTATTTCGAATGTATAAACAAACTCCCAGCACACCGACTATGACAAGAGCCCAAGCTTGGGGTACTTCTTTAGTACGCTCCCGTCAATCCTGGAATAATTATTTTCTCCATCCCACCTTTTCTATCTCGAACAATAAGTTCTTTATCACCCTGCAACATTTCCCCCAAAAAAGAAGAAATGCTAAGCGCAGCACTAACTGCTTCCGCTTTATTATGAACACGAAGTTGTTCAGTGATTTTTTCAGCATTCTCAAAATCTCGCTCCGTCAAATTCATCATAACTTTTATTAGTTGCGACATAATATCTTCCTTAATTTCACTTTATTAAATGACCGCAAAGTATGGGTTAAATATCACTGAATATCAATTCTCAATAATAAAATCTTCTCGCTAATTCATTCTAATATTGTCGCATTTCGAAATAGATTAAATTCTTAATTTAACATTGGCACCCACTCAGTCATCTTGGGTGCCAATGTTAAATTAAAAAAATTTCAATCAATGCATGGAAAATTTAATTTATAAAAAATGAATATGAAATTGGTCAACAGCCTGTTGACCAATTATCTTTAAAACACAACATTATAAAGTTGTATTTATACAATATTGAAACACTACTAAAAAAATTTATAATTTCATTCCAGCAAGAAATTACAAAAATATTCAGTTATCCGGGATTTCCGGATAACTACTATCGATGACAAAAACTCTAATACAAATATAAAAAATTATAATCACTACTTAAAAGGAATATAAAATGTCCATTCTTTTCCATCCCAAACCTGGACAAATTTTATTATGTGATTTTTCTCCAGGTTTCAAAGAACCTGAAATGGTAAAAAGCAAACGCCCGATTGTAGTATTAACAGGAGCGATTCAAGGACGCGCCAATTTAGTTACCATAGCACCACTCAGCACAACAGAACCTCAACCACTTCAACCTTATCATTATAAAATTCCAAAACAATCTATGCCCATGGTGGGAATATTTCAAACTGAAGATAGTTGGCTTAAAGGCACATGATATATACCGTTGGATTTCACAGACTCAATCTTATTTTACTTGGCAAAAAAAATTCTGATGGAAAAAGATTATATTTCACTAACCGATTAGGTCGAGATCAAATGAAGCAAATTTATCAGTGCGTTTTGCATGGTCTCAATCTAGGAAAATTAGCTCAACTTGTATAAATACAATATTGAACTTTAAATAAAAAACTCTATAATTGCGTATGTAACCTGCTCTGCTTTAAGCATCAGGCATTCGAGACTGTACAAAGGTCCGCCCAGTACAGCCAGCCCAACGAGAGATGACAATCTTGTTGGTGCTGAGTCCAGGCCTCTTCGGAGGCCTTTGTCATTTTATGAAGATACGAATTTTATCTTCAGTTCTGTCATTATTTTTTAATGTCACGAAAGAAATTCAAAATCATAATTATCTTTATTATTAATTAACATTGAAACTGCATTTGTGCAGCAGCTTGCTGCACAATTATATTCATCTTAAAAATAAATACTGACTAAATAATTTTTAGTATTTTGTAAAATTAATCAAAAATAAAAAAGTTGTATTTATACAATATTGAAACCCTAAAAAAAGAAATTTATAATCCTTTTTATTAAATTTAAAAATGAAAAATAAAAACCATGATAAAAAATAAACCCATCTATCATATTACTCACATTAATAATTTAGAAAATATTCTGAAGGATAATACATTATGGTGTGACGCTGAACGTATTAAACGAAAATATAAAACTGAAAACATAGCATATGAACATTTAAAGCAACGCAGATTCACCACTTCTGTTCGTACTGCCGCAAAAGGAGTCTTAGCTGATTATGTTCCTTTTTATTTTTGTAATCGCTCTCCTATGCTTTGTGCTATTTATAAAGGAGGAGTTACAAATGATTTAACAACACAATCTAATATTATTTATTTTGTTTCATCAATAGAAAAAATAGTAAACCAATCGAAATATTCCTGGTGTTTTACTGATGGACACGGAGTGGATAGCTTAACTGAATTTTATAATGATTTTAAAGAATTAAATAAAATTGATTGGACACTTATTACTGATTGGCAATGGCATAATACTCTGGAAGATAATGACAGAATGCGCAGAAAACAAGCAGAATTTTTAATTCATCATTCATTTTCCTTGGAAGAGGTGGAAAAAATTGGGGTACACAGCCAAGAACAAAAAAAATATATCGAGTCCATTTTAGCTCAATATTCATGTAAGATACCGGTAACAGTAGAGAAGAGATGGTATTATTCAAGAAGAGGGCTCTCATAATGCACTTAACTAAAGGCAATATATTAGAAGCAAATGTCGAAGCTCTTGTTAATACTGTTAACACAAAAGGTATTATGGGAAAAGGAATTGCATTGCAATTCAAAAAAGCATTTCCTAATTTATTTAACGATTACAAAAAAGCTTGTGATGCTGGAAAAATACAGATTGGGAAAGTTCATGTATATGAACAATCAAATACCAAAAATCATCGTTTCATTATTAATTTTCCAACAAAAGATGATTGGAAAAAACCTTCCAAAATTGAATATATTAAAAAAGGATTACCTTCATTAATTGAAGCAATAAAAAAGCATAAAATTTATTCTATCGCTATACCTGCTTTAGGTTGTGGGCAAGGTGGCTTAAAATGGGAAACTGTATTTCCTCTTATTAAATCTGCATTTGTAGAAATTCCCGATGTAAAAGTTTTTTTATATCCTCCACAAGCCGCTCCTGAATCGTCTCGAATGCTTAATCTCACTCAACATCCACAGATGACAATTGAACGAGCTATTGTATTAAAATTATTAAAACAATATTGTGTCTTAGGTTATGAACTTACTTTACTTGAAATACAAAAATTACTTTATTTTTTACAAGAAGCTGGGCAGCCTTTAAAACTTAATTTCACTAAATACCATTATGGTCCTTACGCAGATAATGTAAGACATGTGCTTTCAAGATTTGAAGGGCATTTTACGATTGGATTTGGCGAAGGAAAAAATAATCCTTCTACACCTATTCAAATTTTGCCTCAAGCTTTAGAAGAGGCAGAAAAATTCCTTCAAAGCCATTCTTCTTTCGATAAATACAATACTCATCTCAATCAAGTAAAAAATCTTATTATTGGATTTGAATCTCCTCTAGGAATGGAATTACTTGCAACAGTTCACTGGATAGTAAAACATGAATCTATTTCACCAGATAACAAAGAAGAAATTATTAAAAAAATTCAATCATGGAACAAACATAAAAAAAATGCGATGAAACCAAATCATATTTGTATCGCAATAGAGCGATTACAAAAAGAAAAATGGATTTAACACACTAAATTTCTTATTGTATTTATACAATATTGAAAATCCAAAAAAGAAATTTATAATCCCCCACGTAACCTGCTCTGCTTAAAAGCATCTCAATGAAAAACCCCATGCCACTGAGAATGCTTTTAAAGCACCAGGCATTTGAGATAACTAAAATAATTATCATTTAATTCATTACTCACAAACGCAACATGCCAATCGGGTCGAATTAAAATATATTTAAAAGGATAATTTATATTATGCACATGCAAAATTTCCAAAACGAAATGAAAACTTTCAAACCTTTCTCGCCATTGTTCAGGAATATTTTCTCCTGAAATAATGAGCGTCCAACATGTTGGTGAAAGCACATCATAAATCGATTTATTTTTTTCAACCCAACAATGCGGTAAAAAATATCCCGGCGCTACGACAGGTTGATAAACAAATTGATTCATCGGTGCAGTAGATTGTTCTTTTTGTAATACCGTTAATGCGGAATTAAAATAAGCATATCCCATGGTTGTTCCTAATGAATAAGCAAATTGCTTAGCAAGCGCTGCGTTAGCTGTAGCGAATCCTTCCGGATCTTGACTGGGATTATATTTTTTTCGTACCTCCATCAAATCATCCGCATTTTTTTGTGCCGCTTTAAGATTATTTAAACAAACAGAATATCTTTCTTGTTCATAGGTTTCTAATAAATCAGAATTCGCGGTACGCTTAATAACAGCAGCTAATTTCCAGCCTAAATTCACCACATCACCCAATCCTGTATTCAATCCAAATCCACCTGTCGGCACAAACGCATGCGCGCTATCTCCCACTAAAAACACACGATTATTTTTAGAAAAATGTTTCGCAAGCTGAATATGCATATTCCAAAAATGTGCTTGAACAATTTTTTTATTAAAAGAAAATCCCGCCATATTATTTAATAAAGATTCAAGATCAACTTGATCGATGGTTTCAGCAGCACTATTCTCTCTCACTTGCGCGAACCACAAGCCACGCGAAAGATCGACAGGACCAATGACTCCAGGATTTTCACTTTCCAATAAATAAAATAAAAATCCTTTATCCACTGTAATTAATTTTTCTAATTCGCGCGATTCAAACATAATATTAATCACGCGTTGCGGTGGAGCAAGCACTTCAAATTCAATATCAATTTTTTTTCGAGTAATACTATTTGCACCATCACACGCAACAACATAGTTCGCTTGAAATTCTTTTGTTTCATTTAAATTATTTTTAGCTGTCACTAAAACATTATTTTTTTCAAATCGAACATCAACAACAGCCTGCTGCTTTAAAAATGTTACGGTTGGAAAATCATTAAGTCGCTTACGTAACACTTCTTCTGTTAACCATAAAGGAATTCGCACCCCACGCTGTGGCGAAATATCATCATTTAATTGTTCATTTGAACTGCTCATCGCATACGTTTTACCATTTAATTTAGAACACCAAATACCTCTCACAGGAAAATCTGGCGGCAATAATTGTTTTTCTTTTAAATCTTCCGCTAATCCCCAACGCATGAAAAATTCCATTGATCTTGCATTCAGAGATTGCGCGCGAGGAGATAACAATGGCGTCATATGTTTTTCAAGTATTAATGTATTAATATTGTTGAGACCCAATTCTATTCCTAACGCAACGCCAGTAGGACCTCCGCCTACAATAATCACATCGTAATTTTGCATAGTTTGATCCATTGAATTATTTCTGGCGTCCCGAAATGATCCTTACACCCAGTTAATGACTTTGAGATGAGGCACTCTTTCAAATTCTTTCTTATTATTAGTCACTAAAATTAAATTTAAGCTTCTCGCGTGTGCTGCAATTAACATATCTAATGGACCAATCGTTTTTCCTTGCTTCTGCAAGGCAGCTCTAATTTCACCATAATGTTTTGCTGCCATATAATCAAAATCAACAATATTGAGGGGCAAAATAAATGTTTCTATCACTTCGCGATTTCTATTGGGATGTTGACTATTTTCAACTCCGAAATTTAATTCGGCACAAGTAATAGATGAAATACAAAGCTCATTTATTTTGTGCTGAGTTAATTTTTTTAACACGCTGTCAGGATGTTTTTTAATAATATAAATACAAATGTTGGTATCTAATATATATTTCATGGAAATAAATCTTCACGTTTTTGTTGTTTAGGTTGTTCTCGTTCTTTCATGAAATCATCGCTTATATTTTTCAAGCTATTTAGAAAAGGCTGCCAAGGATTATTTTTGGGAATTAATATCACGATCATACCGATTTTTTTCACAAAAACTTCTTTGCCTTGAATGCGAAATTCTTTAGGTAATCTGACAGCTTGACTCTGACCGTTTTGGAATAGTTTGGCTATTTTCATGGGACACCTCTAGTATATATTTAAAAGTATATACTATAGTGGCTCTTATTACAAATCCCGCTTAGAAATAAACCCTTTTTACTTTGGCGTCCCGAGGCGGATTCGAACCGCCGACCTGCCCCTTAGGAGGGGGCTGCGCTATCCATCTGCGCCACCGGGACATTTGTAAAATATTATCATGCAGAAAAAATTTTCTGGGGTCATCTTTTAAATTGTGTAAATTATTTTTAAACGTGATCATCTTTTAAATAAATTAAAAAATATTTTCTGAAAAATAAAATTTACAAAAGACACTGGATGCCACCTCTCGCAAAAAGCGCTCGGCTGGCATGACAAGAAGAATTTCTTAATTGGTACCGAGGGTCGGAATCGAACCGACACGGTGTTGCCACCACCGGATTTTGAATCCGGCGCGTCTACCAGTTCCACCACCCCGGCATAAAGAGCGGAGAAGTATAGCAAAGATGCGCGGAGGGTCAATCAAAGCCCCCTTCCCTGACCCTCCCCCCATGCAAAAAATACTCTAAAACATTTCCACCGGATCCACATCTAAAGACCATCTCACCCGCTTTTTTTCAGATAACAATTCAATTTGCGGAACGGCATTTCGTAAAAAATTTTGTAACACAGCACGCTGTTTCGATTGCAACAATAATTGTCCACGAAAAAATCCGGCGCGTTTTTGCATGGGTGAAGGGATAGGTCCTAAAATTTTTATTCCAGAAGAGATTTTTGAAATTGCATTTTTAATTTGTTCTAAAAAATTCATCACATGATCATTTTGATGTGCTTCTGCGCGCAATAAAACAAAATGAATAAATGGCGGTAAAATCGCTTGTTCTCTTTCTTTCAATAACGTATTCGCAAAAAAAGAATAATTTTTATTTAATAACTCATGTAACAAAGGATGTTCCGGTTGCCGTGTTTGCAATAAAACTTTTCCTGGTTTTTCGACACGCCCTGCTCGGCCTGCGACTTGCAATAATAATTGTCCCATTCGTTCAAGCGCACGAAAATCAGCACTAAAAAATCCGCCATCGGCATCAATAATTGCAACGAGTGTTACATTCGGAAAATGATGTCCTTTCGCGAGCATTTGTGTCCCAATTAAAATTTGATGTTTGCCCGATTGAATGCCATCTAATAATTCTTCTATTTTTCCCTTTTTTTTCACTGTGTCACGATCTAATCGCGCAATAGAATATTCAGGAAAATATTTTTCTAAAATCATTTCTAATTTTTCTGTACCTAATCCAATGGGATGTAATTCAGAATAATTACACGCTTCACATTTTTGCGGAATTTTTTTTATTGATTCGCAATGATGACAACGCAATTGATTCACTCGATGATGATACGTCATTCGCGCATCACATCGTTTACACATTGCAATCCATCCACACGCATGACACATTAAAACAGGTGCAAATCCGCGGCGATTTAAAAATAACATCACTTGATTGCCTGCTTCTAAATGCATTTTCATTTCTGTTAATAATGGCTGTGATAATCCTTCTTCTAAAATTAAATTTCGAATATCCAAAATTTGAAATACAGGTAAACTCGCGGCACCTGCACGCACAGATAAATTTAATTCGTGATAACGATTTTGTTTGACATTATTTAATGTTTCTAACGAAGGTGTTGCAGAACCTAACACAATCGGAATTTGATTTTGTTGTGCGCGTTTGATGGCTAAATCACGCGCGTGATAACGAAATCCTTCTTGCTGTTTAAACGAAAGATCATGTTCTTCATCAATCACAATTAAACCTAAATCAGGAAAAGGCGTAAAAATAGCTGAACGTGTTCCAATCACAATTTTTGCTTCGCCTGATTTTGCAAGTGCCCACGCATTTAATCGTTGTTTTTCTGTTAATCCTGAATGCAGTGCAATAATTTTTTCTGAAAAACGTTCTTGAAATCGTTGAATCGTTTGCGGTGTTAAACCAATTTCCGGCACCAATACTAAAACTTGTTTTTTATTTTTTAAAAATTCTGCGATTGCTTGCAAATACACTTCTGTTTTTCCACTGCCTGTTACACCTGCTAATAAAAATATTTTAAACTGATTCATTGCAGATTGAATTTCGTGAAATGCATTTTTTTGTTCTTCATTTAAAACATGCGGAGAAAAAAGCGCAACAACAACGTCTTCTTTTATTTTTTCTTCTTTAGGAAATTTTCCTTGTCGCAATAAAGTCGGCAACGCTGCAAATAACACTTCACCTAAAGGAAAATGATAATACTCCGCTGCCCATACTGCTAATTGCCAAATATCGTTTGAAAAAAGAGATTCATTATCTATTATTTTTGTAGCTGATTTTATTTTGTGTAGAGGAACAGCTGAACTTGAAACAACTTCCACTAAAATTCCAATCGCTTCACGTCGCGCAAAAGAAACTTGCACACGCATTCCAGGTTGTAATTTTTCAACATCACAATCAGGGGGCGGCAAATAATCAAATATTTTTCGCACATGCACAGGAATCGCTATTTTTAAAATACGAGACACCCAAAAATCTCCTTTTATACAGCGGCTTACTATACCACTTTTAGTTTTGAAGTCGTAAAAATATGCTATAATTTATAAAACACCGAAAGAGGAGTAACATCATGCCTGTCGATCTTCTAGAAACGCTGACAAAACAATATGCTTTGATGGTAAAACACAAGCTGATTCCAGCAGTAACAAACGAAAAAGAGATGTTAAAGGAATTAACTGGTGTCCTTTCAAATCTCAAAACAACTAATCAAGTTCCTCTTTCTTTAGCGATCATGTTAAAAGTCGGTCAAAAAACAGGGGATCCAAAATTGATTGCGGGTCTCGATGCAGAATGGGTGAAATTATTAAATCAATCTCCAGAAAAAGCAGAAGCATCTATTTTAAAATTTAAAGATGCCTTATTAAAACTTTCCCCTGAGGCGCATAAAAAATTAATGGAAGATGAAAAAGAATGGCGTAACAAAAATCAAAACGCGCCTCTCGCAAGAAATTCTCCACTCATACAACTTTTAATTACAGGCATCACATTAAAATTGGTTGAAGCAAAACTGAATGAAATAAATGAATCACTTTTTCAAAAAAATACTTTCCCACCCACCCCTAGACCACGAAATGAAATTGACGAATTATTACAGCGCGATGATGTGAAAGCGATTTTAAAATTAACCGGTGAATATGCAGGAATATGTAGCTCAATGATTACAGAAGGCGCAATTAATGCATTCGGTGTGAATGATGAGAACCCTGAGTGGGAAAATGATCCTCTTTCAAAATTAGATAAAGAATTTGCGCCGGGTTCTGTGAATTTAAGTGGTGAACCCATGAGTGTAGGAAATAAAGAAGCGCCGCCTGATTCGCCTCAAGATGGATCTAGCAGAGCGCCCAGACCTACACCTTTTCAAGATCCATACGCACCTAAATAATTTTTAGAAAATAAATAAGGAAGTTTTTATGCACCACGTATTAGTATTTGGCGCAGGGAAAATTGGATCACTGATTGGATTATTACTCGCAAATTCGAATGATTATAAAATTTTTCTCGCCGATACGAATATTGATTCCCCCGCCGTACAACGTTTAAAAAAAATAAATTCATTGGAACTTGTTAAACTCGATGCAGAAGATCCCATTTCAATTTCTCAATTTTTAAAAAATCATTCTATTGAAACCATTGTTTCTTGCTTACCTTATTACCGAAACATGTCTGTCAGCCAACTTGCAAAAGAATTTAATTTAAATTATTTTGATTTAACAGAAGATACACGCACCGCTTCCGCTGAAGCGGACCTTGCAGAAAAATATTCCAAAACATTTGTTCCACAATGCGGACTCGCGCCTGGATTTATTAGCCTAGTTGCAAATGACATTATGAAAAATTTTTCTGAATTGGATTCCGTCAAATTACGAGTTGGTGCATTACCTTTAAATAGCAGCAATGCATTGCAATATTCACTGACGTGGTCAACCGATGGATTAATTAATGAATACGGAAATTTTTGCCAAGCAATTAGCAACGGTGAAGAAGTGAATGTTCCTCCGCTCGATGATATTGAAGAAATTGAAATTGATGGATTGACTTACGAAGCATTCAACACATCCGGTGGAATTGGAACGTTAGTTAAAACCTATTTAAATCGCGTAAAAAATTTAAATTACAAAACCATTCGTTATCCGGGTCATTGCAAAAAAATGCGTTTTCTCATGAATGATTTAAATTTAAATGATGACAGAGAAACACTAAAACGTATTTTAGAAAGCGCACTTCCTAAAACAACAAAAGATGTGGTTTTAGTTTATGTGTCTGTGACAGGAAAACAAAACGGACAGTTTGTTGAAGAAAATTATGTTAAAAAATTCTATCCGAAAATAATTTCTGAAATACAGTGGTCAGCAATTCAATTAACCACTGCATCTGCATTGTGTGCGATTTTAGATTTAGTGATGCAAAATCCAAAAAAATATAAAGGGCATGTGAAGCAAGAACAATTTACATTAAAAGAATTTACTGAAAATAGATTTGGGCAGTATTATGCATAATAGCTGTCATGCCAGCATGCTTTTAGCTGGCATCTAGTGACTTTAATAATTAAAGGTTGGATGCTACCCCTCTCGCAAAAAACGCTCGGCTGGCATGACAAACATTAAGGAGACAATATGGACATCTTAAAACCGCTTCAACTCAAAAATAAAAATTCCGGTGCGTATGGTGTGCAGAACGGATGGAGCACCTCAACGAAATCAGACGAAATTATTTCTTATAATCCCACAACAGGTGAACCGATTGCATCTGTTTATTGCGCCTCACTGAGTGATTACGAAATGATTATTTTAGAATCGCAAAAAACTTTTTTAAATTGGCGAAAATTACCCGCACCTCAACGCGGAGAAATCATTCGCGAAATCGGTAATGCATTACGAAAAAATAAAGACGCACTCGGAAATTTAATTTCACTTGAAACAGGAAAATCAAAACAAGAAGGGGATGGCGAAGTGCAAGAAATGATTGATATCGCAGATTTTGCTGTGGGTCAATCACGCATGTTATACGGTAAAACAATGCCTTCTGAACGTCCTGATCACAGAATGATGGAACAATGGCATCCGCTTGGCATGATCGGCGTGATTACTGCATTTAATTTTCCTGTTGCTGTGTGGGCGTGGAATGCATTTATTGCAGCTGTCTGTGGCGACACGGTTATTTGGAAACCATCTCCTAAAACACCGCTCACTGCCATTGCAGTACAAACTATTTGTAATAGTGTTTTAGAAAAAACTGAATTTAAAAATATTTTTTCACTTTGGATCACTGATAAAAATGAAGATGCAAAAAAATTCGTGAGTGATATTCGCATTCCACTGATTTCATTTACAGGATCGACACTCGTTGGAAGACAAATTAATGAAATGGTTTCTAAACGTCTCGGAAAAACATTATTAGAGCTCAGTGGAAATAATGCAATTATTGTCGATAAAGCAGCTGATTTATCACTCGCTGTTCCTGCCATTCTTTTTGGCGCAGTGGGAACAGCAGGACAACGTTGCACAACAACACGACGACTCATTGTTCATGAATCGATTTACGATAAATTAATTACTGCTCTCACCACTGCTTACAAAAAAATAACAATCGGTGATCCACTCGATAAAAAAAATTTAATGGGCCCACTCATTGATAAAGAAGCTGTAGATCATTTCAAAAAAAGCATTGAAGATATTAAAAAAGCCGGTGGAAAAATTTTATTTGGTGGCAATGTACTCAATCGCCCAGGATTTTTTGTGGAACCCACACTCGTTGAAGCAGAAAATAATTGGGACGTTGTACAACGCGAAACATTTGCACCCATTCTTTATGTCATGAAATTTAAAACGCTCGATGACGCTATCGCTCTACACAATCGTTCCCACTTTGCACTTTCTTCTGCTATCTTTACGCCAAATGTTTTTAATGCAGAACAATTTCTTTCTGCGTGTGGAAGTGATTGCGGAATTGTGAATGTAAACATTGGAACATCTGGTGCAGAAATCGGCGGCGCATTTGGTGGAGAAAAAGATAGCGGTGGTGGACGCGAAGCAGGATCAGACGCGTGGAAATCGTATATGCGTCGTCAAACTAATACCATTAATTTCAGTCATGCACTTTCTCTTGCACAAGGTGTTCAATTTGAAATTGAGAAAACAGAATGAAAAAATTTTCACGACAGTACTCTTCACTCGATCAAGCGTGTCTTGAATTCGATAAAATTATTCGCACTCTCTCTGGAAAAAATAATTCGAGTGAACGAGACTATCCCGCAGAAAATATTTCACATCCTTATTTATCCGATAAACAAAAAAAACATTCCGCTGCATTAATGCGAATTAATCACGCGGGTGAAGTGTGTGCGCAAGCGTTATATCACGCGCAAGCTATTTCTTCTCACGATAAAAAATTAAAAGAAAAAATGCAGCAAGCTGCATTAGAAGAAAATGACCATCTCGCATGGTGCAATCAACGCTTAATCGAATTAAATAGTCACACGAGTTATTTAAATCCTTTTTGGTATGCGGGTTCATTTGCAATCGGCTTAGCGGCAGGATGTGCTGGCGACAAATGGAGTTTAGGATTTGTAGCTGAAACAGAACAACAAGTTGTTAAGCATTTAGAAAAACATTTAAACCATTTACCTAAAAATGATGAACGCAGTTTTCATATTTTACAGCAAATGAAAAAAGATGAAGCGGCACATCGAGATCATGCGATTCAATCAGGTGCCGCAGTGTTGCCGAATTTCATTAAAAAAATAATGAAGATCACATCAGCAGTGATGGTAAAAATTTCGTATTGGGTTTGAGCACGTCATCCCGAGACATGCTTTTTATGTCGAGGGATCTCCATGGAGATCCCTCGTCGAAAAAGCACTCCTCGGGATGACAACAACAGATTACCCTTTGTACATCATGATTATTGCAGCTGCTTGTACTAGCCACGTCGCCCAAACAAATTCCATAAAATACGGAAACGCCCCGCGTTTTAACATCCAATAAGCCGCTGCCGGAATCACTCCCACTAACAAAGGAACACTTAATAATGCGATTAATTGACGTGTTAAATTTCCTGCTTCGCCACCTGAAAATATTTGTGTAAGCGATTCTGCAATCCAATCATGTGCAGCTAACAATGCGTGTAATAATTGCTGCGCATAGAGGGTTCCCATCACAACTAAAACACTTAACACCACAATTGCAATCATTTGTTTGACCATAAAATCCCCCTCTAAAATTTAGTGACAATCGTAATTAATAATCCAATTAAACCTAACACGATTAATTGCCATCCATCTGCAGATGTCGCGATGACAAGGTTAACCATTTTCGATAGATAAATGAGCGCAGCTCCACCCAAAATAGTTAAAAGCGGCGCAAGTAATGTTTGTGCAGACGCCGCTAAAATTTCAAGTGTAATAATAATTTTAACTGCGTAATAAATATAATTAATCCATTCAGGAAATAATTCGTGTTTCGTAATGTAATAATACCCTGCAACAACCAGTGTAATGACAATCACATGCGGAATCAGTGGCATAAAAGCAAACATGGAATTGTGTAGTTTGCGAGGTTTCATTTTTTTCGTATCGTGCTGCTGCATAAATTGTAGCCTTATTTATCTCATAGCGAAGAAAGATATCACAACTTGTTACATAATTAAATTAAGTTCTGACGCCCGCACCCCTGCTCAGCAACCACCAACACCAAAAAAACAATACAAAAAATAAAGACACCACCAATGAAAGTCCATAATAAATATTTAAATCAGACGTTCCTAAAATTCCAAATCGAAATGTATCCACAATACTTAACACAGGGTTCAGCAAAGAAATGTTTTGCCAAAATTCTGGCAGCTGTTTAATCGAATAAAAAACGCCGCCTAAATAAGTCAGCGGCGTTAAAACAAACGTGGGAATAAAAGAAACATCATCGAATTTTTTTGCAAATATACCATTAATTAATCCACCGAGTGAAAATACCATCGCAGCTAACAATGCAATCATAAACACTAAACCAGGATGTTGTATTTTTAAATGTGTAAAAAATAAAGAAACGAGTACAACAACAACGCCCACCACTAATCCTCTCAACACACCACCCACCATAAATCCTAAAAGAATAACGATGCTTGGCATAGACGACACTAACATTTCTTCAATGCTGCGATTAAATTTGGATCCAAAAAAAGAAGAAGATGTATTGGCATACGCATTTGTCATAATCGACATCATCACTAATCCTGGAACAATATATTCCATGTAAGAATAATCATGAATGCTATGAATTTGTGAGCCGATTAATTTCCCAAAAATAATAAAATAAAGTGTCATTGTAATCGCGGGCGGCAATAATGTTTGCGACCAAATTCGAATAAAACGAACAACTTCTTTTCGCACAATCGTTTGCAATGAAATTAAATTTTTATTCATGAGAAGTCGTCCCTTTATTTTTTGCAATTAATTTTACAAATAATTCTTCGAGTCGATTCACTTTATTTCGCATGCCAATCACTGTCACTCCTGCTTGATTTAATTTTTCATATAAATCATTAATGGATTGGTTTTTATTAATTTCAACTTCTAACGTCACATCATCGACTCTGTGCACGGGATAATTTTGCAACGCAGGTGTTTCAAACAATGGATTTTTTAAATCTAAAATAATGGTTTGAACATGTAAACGATTGACCAGTTCTTTCATATTCGATTGCTCAATCAATTTTCCATGATGAATAATCGCTAAATGTTTGCAAAGATATTCTGCTTCTTCTAAATAATGTGTGGTTAAAATAATGGTTGTGCCTTTTTCATTGAGTTCTTTTAAAAATTGCCAAAGCGAATGACGTAATTCAATATCAACACCGGCTGTCGGTTCATCTAAAATTAATAATCGCGGCTCATTGATAAGCGCGCGTGCAATCATTAAACGGCGCTTCATTCCACCTGATAATCGCAATGCAATTTGATCTCGTTTTTCCCAAATGCCCATTTTTTTTAAATAAAATTCTGCGCGTGTTTCTGCTATTTTTCTGGGAATGCCATAATAACCCGCTTGATTGATGAGAATATCTTTTACTTTTTCAAAAATACTAAAATTCATTTCTTGTGGAACAACACCAATGCAATCTTTGACAGCACGCAATTCGTGATCTAAATCATGACCAAATACTTTTACGGTTCCCGATGTTTTATTCACGAGTGAACAAAGAATTCCAATCGCGGTAGATTTTCCTGCACCATTTTGTCCGAGTAATGCAAAGAAGTCGCCCTCCTCAACATCAAGATCAATTCCTTTTAATGCTTCTAATCCTGTTGAATAAACTTTTCTAAGATTTTTAACGGAAAGTGCTTTCATTTATTTTTTTCATCCATTGTTGAATTGCTTGACCGCGATGGCTTAATTGATTTTTTATTGTGAGAGGTAATTCTGCTGCGCTGCAATTTTTTTCAGGGACATAAAAAATAGGATCGTAACCAAAACTTTCTTCACCTTGTGGTGCAAATAAAATTTTTCCGTGCCAAATCCCTTCGCAAATGATGGGTGTTGGATCATCTGCATATTTTAAATAAACCAATACACAATAAAAATAGGCATTCCTTTTTTCATCGGGGACTTTTTTTAATTCTAATTCTCGCAATAATTTTTCAATATTTTTTTTAGGATTACATTCATCACCAGCATAACGTGAAGAAAAAATCCCAGGTTGCCCATGTAACGCATCAACGACTAATCCTGAATCATCTGCGAGTACAGGCAATACACTTTTTTCTGCTGCATGGCGTGCTTTTAATAATGCATTTTCAACAAATGTGGTGGCTGTTTCTTCCACGGGAGAAAAATCTTGTGGAATAATTTCAATTCGGGAAGAATCAACCGCATTTTTTATTTCATTTACTTTTCCAGCGTTGCTGGTAGCGAAAAGAATTTTCATAGTTTAATTACCGTGCTATTAACGTTCACGAATTATATCCTCTAATACTATTTTTTGTTAGAATATTTTTTTCCAAGGAGAGAACATGACAAAAAATAATTTCCGCTGGGACGATCCTTTTTTATTAAATGAACAACTCACCGAAGAAGAACGCATGATACGTGATACCGCACACACGTATGCGCAAGAAAAATTACAACCCCGCGTTTTAAATGCATTTCACACTGAACAATTCGATCGCGATATTTATTTTGAAATGGGACAAGCCGGATTTTTAGGCGCAACAATTAAAGGCTATGGATGCGCAGGCGTTAATGATGTTGCTTACGGATTAATTACACGCGAAATTGAACGCGTTGATTCAGGTTATCGTTCTGCGATGAGTGTGCAATCGAGTTTAGCGATGCATGCCATTTATATTTACGGAAATGAAACACAAAAACAAAACTATTTACCCAAAATGGCAACGGGTGAATGGATTGGTTGTTTTGGTTTAACAGAACCGAATCACGGTTCCGACCCTAGCAGCATGAACACACGCGCAAAGTCTACAAAAGAAGGGTTTTTATTAACAGGAACAAAAACGTGGATTACGAATTCTCCCATCGCTGATGTTTTTATTGTGTGGGCGAAAAATGATGAAGGTCGCATTCGCGGATTTATTCTTGAAAAAAATATGAAAGGACTTTCTGCGCCAACGATTCATGGAAAAATGAGTTTACGCACATCCATTACCGGTGAAATTGTAATGGAAAATGTTTTTGTTCCTCACGAAAATGAATTACCGAATGCGGATGGATTAGCAGGACCGCTTGCGTGTTTAGACAGTGCACGTTACGGCATTGCATGGGGCGCGCTCGGTGCTGCAGAATTTTGTTGGCATGCAGCACGTCAATATGTTCTTGATAGAAAACAATTTGGAAATCCACTCGCCGCGAATCAACTTATTCAAATTAAATTAGCTGATATGCAAACACAAATTGCAATTGCATTACAAAGTTGTTTGCGTGCAGGTCGATTAAAAGAAGAAGGAAAAATAACTTCGCCCTTAATTTCTCTTATTAAACGTAACGCCACATTAATTGCATTGAATGTTGCGCGCGAATCACGCGACATGCACGGCGGAAATGGAATTACGGAAGAATTTCATGTGATTCGTCATATGTTAAATTTAGAAACGGTGAAAACGTATGAAGGAACAGCGGATATTCATGCGTTGATTTTGGGACATGCGCAGACAGGAATTCAAGCGTTTAAAGCGAAAGGATAAGATCGCAAAATGGCATCGCTAATGCCATTTTTACCGCAAATATGGCATTAGCGATGCCAATTTGCGACAAAACCCCTGTTTTTTACGTCCAAATTAAAGTGGGGCTTTAATTTGGACAATTTAAAACTTGACCAATTTAAAGTGACACTTTAAAATGGCCATATGTATATACAACGCGATATAGCTTCACAACTAGCTCACTCCTCTACCTGGATACAAGTTTTATCCGGGCCGCGACAATGCGGAAAAAGCACACTGCTCGCATCAACCTACATCGATACACAAACTAAAAAAAAGTTTCATGAAATTTCTTTTGATGATTTACAACTTCGTCAACTCGCCAATCAAGATCCCGCGCTTTTTTTACAACAATTTGAACCACCACTCATTTTAGACGAAGTGCAATATGTTCCTAATCTTTTTCCTGAATTGAAAAAATTTGTTGATCAATTAAAACGTGCAGGCGTATTCCAAAAAAAATCTGCTGAAAAAATGAGTGTTTTATTTGCATTAACAGGATCGAATCAAATTTTAATGGATAAAAATATTAAAGAAAGTTTAGCAGGACGCGCTTCATATTATTATTTAAACACACTGTCAGTTCATGAAATTTTAAATGCACTTCCTAACACATCCATTAAAGAAATTCTTTTTAAAGGCGGCTGGCCTGAGCTGTATACACATCCTGATTTATCAGTAACAACTTATTTGAATGATTATATTCGCAGCTACATAGAAAGAGATATTATTCTGAGCGCAGGCATTCAAAAATTATCTGAATTTCATACTGTATTACGCTTATTAAGCGCACGTACTGCACAAGAAACAAAATACACTGAAATCAGTAATAATAGTGGCGGCGTGAGTTCAGTCACAGTCAAAGAATGGGTTTCATTATTAGAACGTGCTGATTTAATTTATTTACTAAAACCGTATTCGAATAATTTAAGCAGCCGCTTAATTAAAACACCTAAACTTTATTTTTTAGATACGGGATTTGCTGCGCGATTACAAGGGTGGTCTGATCCCGCTCCATTATTAAATAGCCCTCAAATTGGCGCACTTTTTGAAACATTAGTGCTCGCTGAAATAATAAAATTTATTCGCAATTATAGAAAAGATTGGGAATTATTTTTTTGGCGTACAAAAGATGGCGAAGAAATCGATTTCATTATTAAAACAAATCAAGCTGTTTACGCATTGGAATCAAAACTTTCTATTCATGGTGTTCCAAATGCAATTGCTTATCCATCTGCATTTAAAAAACTTTTTTCTCCAGAAAAACCGTTGGTGATTGTTACCTATGGTGGGCAAAAAATGAAATTATCTTCACACTGCACCATTTTACCGATTGCAGAATTACATGATTATTTAACAAAAATCACTTAGAATACGCCCCTTTCCCACACGAAAGAGGCAGCAATGAAAAAAACAGTCGAAACCGATATCGTCATCGTTGGCGGCGGTATTGCAGGATTGTGGTTACTCAATCGATTACGCACCTTAGGATTTTCAACAATTTTATTAGAATCCAACACACTCGGTGGTGAACAAACATTAAAATCACAAGGTATTATTCACGGTGGAATGAAATATGCATTACAAGGTGCAATTACTGCAGCATCACAAGCGATTGCAGATATGCCCGCGCTTTGGATGAAATGTCTTTCAGGAAAAGGTGAAATTGATTTATCAGCTGTGCCTGTTTTATCACACGAACAATTTTTGTGGTCTAACAATAAACTCATTGGAAAACTCGCAGGATTTTTTGCAAACCAAACACTTGCGGGTGAAATTGATAAAATTCCTCTTGAAGCCTATCCTGAAATTTTCAAAAATCCCGCATTTAAAGGCCAAATTTATGCACTCAAAGAAATTGTGATTGATGTTCCCACGTTAATTCGCGAATTAGTCAAACCGAATCAAGATGCTGTTTTTAGAATTAATCCTATTATTGATGATCATTTACACATTGATGAAACAGATAAATTAACATCGTTATCTGTGATGTCTCCTTTTGGAGATACCGTTGAAATCAAAGCGAATAAATATATTTTTACTGCGGGTGCAGGCAATGAATTATTAATTAAAAAATTAAATACAAAAGAAATTGCAATGCAACGTCGACCATTACACATGGTGTTAATGAAAACTGATTTTCCTTACACACTTTACGCACATTGTTTAGGATTAGGTGCAACACCACGCATTACTATCACTACACATCAAACACATGATGGAAAAACAGCGTGGTATTTAGGCGGACAAATTGCAGAAGAAGGTGTGAAACGAGATAGCGCTACACAATGCAAACAAGCAAAAAAAGAATTATCCGGATTATTTCCGTGGCTAGATTTTTCAAAAGCGCAATTCACAAGTTTTTTTATTGATCGCGCAGAACCACAACAACCCGATGGAAAACGTCCTGATTCTGTTTACATTAAAAATATTCAAAACATGATGATTGCGTGGCCTACTAAATTAGCGCTTGCTCCGAAATTAACACAACACATTATTGATTCACTCGCACAAGAAAATATTACACCGGGTGATGTGGATATTCGTGAATTACGTGCATGGCCGATGCCATCACTCGCGGTTCCGATTTGGGATGAATTATTATGATGGTGAAAAATAATTTAGGACAAACAGGATTGCACGTCAGCGTGCTTGGTTTAGGCACAGTTAAATTCGGACGCAACAGCCAAGTAAAATATCCTCACACGTTTGAACTTCCCTCTGATCAAATTATTTTAGAATTACTCAGTGTTGCAAAAGAATTTGGAATTAATTTATTAGATACAGCACCTGCGTATGGTGAAAGTGAAGAACGTCTAGGCAAATTATTAAAAAATCGTCATGAGTGGATTCTTTCAACTAAAGTCGGTGAAGAATTTATTGATGGACAATCGCATTATGATTTTTCTTCTACACATGCGCAGAAAAGTATTGAACGCAGTTTAAAAAAATTAAAAACTGATTTTCTAGATATCGTGTTGGTACATTCAAATGGTGACGATAAAAAAATTATTCAAGAAACCGATATTTTTGAAACATTATCTGAGATGAAAAAAACAGGGAAAATACGCGCGTTTGGGATGTCGACAAAAACAGTTGAAGGCGGATTGCTTGCATTAGCACAATCCGATATTGCGATGGTCACGTATAATCCTATCGAGACAAATGAAAAATCAGTCATCGAATATGCGCACAAAAATCAAAAAGGAATTTTTATTAAAAAAGCATTTGCGAGTGGGCATTTGAAAAACATTTCAGAAAAAAATCCTATTGAAACTGCTTTGCAATTTATTTTGAAAGAACCAGGAATTTCTAGCATTATTATTGGAACGATCAACAAAGATCATTTGCAAGAAGCCAAGGATGCCATTGAATGAAAATTTATTTAGTCGGCGGTGCAGTGCGCGATGAATTATTAAAACTTCCCGGACATGAAAAAGATTGGGTCGTTGTGGGTGCAACAGAAAACGATATTCAAGAAATGATTGCGAAGGGATATAAACAAGTCGGAAAAGATTTCCCTGTTTTTTTACATCCTGAAACACATGAAGAATACGCGCTTGCACGCACTGAAAGAAAAACGGGCCGTGGTTACACAGCGTTTGATTTTAATGCGTCACCGAATGTCACATTAGAAGAAGATTTAATGCGGCGTGATTTAACCATTAATGCGATTGCAAAATCAGCTGATGGAAAATTAATTGATCCTTATCACGGACAAAAAGATTTATCTGAAAAAATATTGCGGCATGTTTCAAAAGCATTTATCGAAGATCCTGTTCGTATTTTACGTGTCGCGCGTTTTGCTGCACGTTTTCCAGAATTTTCTGTGGCACCTGAAACGTTACAGCTAATGAAAGAGATGGTTTCATCCGGCGAAGTGAACGCTTTAGTTTCCGAACGAGTATTTAAAGAATTAGAACGTGCGCTCTCTGAAAAAAATCCTGAAATTTTTTTTGAAGTGTTGAATGAATGCGGTGCGTTAGCTGTTTTATTTCCAGAAATAAAAAAAGAACAAATTAAAATGCTCGCACGTGCAGCTGAAAAAACGGATGATAGCGTGATTCGATTCGCTGTTTTATTTTATGGATTATCTCGTGATGATGCGATGCGTGTATGCGAACGATTTCGCGTCCCCACAGAATATCGTGACTTAGCTGTATTCATCGCAGATGTTTGCAATGAATTCAAAAAAGAAAATCTCCCCGCCGAAATCATTTTAGACTTATTACAAAAAACCGACGCCTTCCGCCGCGAAGAACGTTTCGAGAAATTTTTATTAGCGTGTGAAATTTGTTTATCACAATCATTACAACGATGGCGCGATTATTTTAATGCAGCAAAAAAAGTGGATGTGCAAAAAATTATTTCCGAAACACAGCTGACTGGAAAAGAGCTGGCTGAAAAAATAAAAGAAAAAAGAATTGAAGCAATAAAATTAATTTAATTGTGTCATGCCAGCCGAGCGCTTTTTGCGAGAGGGGTAGCATCCAACCTTTAATTATTAAAGTCACTGGATGCCAGCTAAAAGCATGCTGGCATGACAATTAAAATAGCCAGGAAGCAAATACCTCAATTAATTTTTTGAAAATATAAATTTTTTATTCTGCCGCCATTACAAAACTAACCCCCATAGACTAAACTAATTCTATCTATAGGAGTTTGATTATGCATATTGTTAACATCCATAAAGCAAAAAATTGGCTTTCGCAATTAGTAGATACTGCAGGACAAGGAGAAGAAATTGTGATTACTAAAAAAGGAAAGCCCGTAGCAAGATTATGCGCTTTAACTAAAAAATCTAAACGCAAACCAGGTTTATTTAAAGGGAAAATGTGGATTGCTGATGATTTTGATGCGCCATTATCTAACGATATCCTAGATGCATTTGAAGAAAAATAATTTATCGGAAATCATTTAATTAAGTTTTTGTCATCACAAAAGCTTCAGATTAGGCAATAAATTATTTTCTAATTTTTCACCCGGAAACCACGAAGCAAAACTTTCAGCTATTTTATTTATTAAAAGATCAATCATTTTTTCATTAGCTATATTAAGAATATTTATTTTTTTCCAAGCGAGCCATCGTTTTAACATTCCTGCTTCAAGTAAAATTAATTGATCGATGCAATTTATTTTTTTACCACTCGCAAGTAATCTAGCTTCTTCTTTTGCTTCCTTTTTTGGAACAGTTTCAGTGCCTGGATATTGATAAGAATAAGGCATGTAATTTTTAAAATGTCCGTGTAATTGACGCGCGACGGGTGTTGCAGCTTTAGGTGCCATTGGCATCATTCTTGCACTTAACACTTCCTTCCATGAAAGTTGTTGATGAATAATTAAATCGAGCATCATTTGATTTAAAACAGCCATCGCTGGATTTCTTACGACTTCACAGCCTAATAATAAATACACAAATCCAGCAAGAATATCTTCAACTGTTTTATTTTCTAAAATAGATAAATTATTTTCTTCGAGCAAAGCAGGTTTTTTTCCTAAAAAAACATCGCGAATCGCTTTTGCAATTTCCGCATCTACTATTTCTTTTCCAT
>Ga0207084_1048_pt1 | contig 31960 bp, 19 predicted proteins | sample Alteio_BWMinHeat_55_FD_153543 | JGI IMG/M metagenome (GOLD analysis project Ga0207084, IMG submission 153543) | Enriched cells from forest soil in Barre Woods Harvard Forest LTER site, Petersham, Massachusetts, United States -... | ecosystem: Environmental > Terrestrial > Soil > Temperate forest >...
AGATTGGGAAACTCTAATAAATTAAATCATTTACTGGTTCAATTAGGCGAATTGTCAAATGCTATTGTTTTAAATAAGAAACTCTTGAGCGGATATGGGGGAAGCATAATACATTATTCACTTGATTGGGATAATCGCTACGGCCTGTTGCCATAATGCAATCGGCACGTATTTTCAGTACATCTTCAGGCATGATTTCCGGTGTGGGATTTGATAAGGCAAAAATGATTGGTTTGGCTGCCATGGTGGCAACACATTCAGGGGCTAATAATTTCGGGCCAGATACGCCGATGAAGACATCAGCACCTTGCATGATATCGGCAAGACTGCGCGCATCGGTTTGTTGAGCAAATGATTTTTTCTGTTCATTTAAATTGGGTCTATCGCTATGAATCACGCCTTCGCGATCGACAAGATAAATTTGTTGAGGATTGGCACCCAATTGCTGTAATAGTCGCATGGTGGCAATGCCTGCAGCACCTGCGCCTAGGCAAACAATCTTGATGTTGGATAGTGTTTTAGCCTGTATTTCTAAGGCATTTAACAGGGCAGCTGCGACGACAATGGCCGTTCCTTGTTGATCATCATGCAATACTGGGATAGACAAACGTTCTTTTAATGCTTGTTCGACAAAAAAGCATTCAGGTGCTTTGATATCTTCAAGATTGATGCCGCCAAAGGTTGGCGCAATACGCACAATGGTTTCAACTAATTCACGCGGATCATTGCAATCAATTTCAATGTCAAAGACATCAATATCAGCAAATTTTTTAAATAAGGCTGCCTTACCTTCCATCACTGGCTTGCCTGCTAAGGCGCCTACGTTACCCAAACCTAAGACAGCAGTACCATTGGTAATGACGGCTACCAAATTACCTTTATTGGTGTATTGATAAGCGCTTTCTGCATGACTTGCGATTTCTTTCACGGGTTCAGCCACGCCAGGTGTATAGGCAAGAGATAAATCGTATTGCGTTTCCATGGGTTTAGAAAGCGCAATACGAGTCTTTCCGGGAATAGGCTGCGAGTGATAATTTAGCGCTGCTTGGCGCAATTTGTCAGGCATGAAATATTTCTTCTTATAATTATAGGATAGATAAGAATATGACTACTTTTTCTCACCCGTATCTTTGCCTCTCGTGCCATATTTTTGGCGGAAGCGATCAACACGACCCGCTGTATCAACAATTTTCTGTGTGCCCGTATAAAATGGGTGACATGCTGAGCAAACTTCTAACAAAATTGTATCTTTATCACAGGTTGAACGCGTAATAAAAGTGCTGCCGCAGCTGCAATTGACCTTTATTTCTTTATATTCTGGATGGATATTTGGTTTCATTTCCGACGAACCCCTATTAAAATAGGCGGGCATGATAACGGATATACTGCTAAGAATCAAGGCGTTCGATTTCAGGCTGTCGTGCCAGCTAAAAGCATGCTGGCATGACAGCTATTTAAATTCCGCAATAACGGGCACATGATCAGAAGGCCTTTCTCCCGCACGTAAGGTTTTATCAATATGACAAATTGTGCAATGTTCTGCTAAGGCATCACTTGCAAGAATATGATCTATGCGTAATCCCATATTACGTTTAAATGCATTGAGGCGGTAATCCCACCAACTGTATTGCTGTTGTGTTGGATGTAATTTTCGAAAACAATCTTGAAACCCAATCTTCAATAAGTCACGAAAGGCTTGGCGTTCTACTAGACTAAATAAGACTTGATCTTGCCATTGTGCAGGATCATGCACATCTATTTCTTCAGGCGCGATATTGAAATCGCCTAGTATCAGCATGCGCGGATATTTTTTTAATTCAGTTTGCAAATAATTATCTAAATGTTTAAGCCAAGTTAATTTGTATTGATATTTTTCTGAACCGACACTTTGGCCATTGGGCACATATAAATTTAACACAAAAATATCTTCAATGAGGGCGCCTAATACACGCCGCTGCGGATCATTTAATTGAGGAAGGTCAGTGATAATATCTTGATGTGTTTTTTGCTTGATAAGCATTGCCACGCCATTATAGGTTTTCTGGCCTGAAAAAATAGAGGTGTAGCCCGCTTCATGAATAGCTGCAACAGGAAAATCTTCGTTTGTTAATTTAGTTTCTTGTAATGCAAGGACATCAGGCTGCTCTGCTGCCAGCCAAGATAAAAGATATGGCAAACGTACACGCAGCGAGTTGACATTCCAGGTTGCTATTTTAAATGCTGCCACTTTTTTTTCACTTTGATAGAGGCAGTAATAAGATCTTACTGCCCTTGTTTGATTTTATAAACTAAAGTAGAGATCAAATTCGACTGGATGTGTCGTCATATTGACACGTGTCACTTCTTCGCGCTTCAGTTCAATGTAGGCATCGATCAATTCTTTGGTAAAGACACCGCCTTCTAATAGGAAATGATGATCTTCTTCAAGACTATCTAATGCTTGTTCCAGTGAAGAACACAAACTGGGAAATGATTTAACTTTTTCAGCGGGTAAATCATATAAATTGTGATCGACTGCTGGACCTGGATCAATTTTATTTTTGATACCATCTAAGCCTGCCATTAGCATGGCAGAAAAAGCAAGATAGGGATTAGCCATCGCATCAGGAAAACGTGCTTCAATACGTTTTTCTTTTTCACTAAACACATGAGGAATGCGAATGCCTGCTGAACGATTTCCTTCTGAATAAACCATGGTAACAGGTGCTTCAAAACCGGGCACTAATCGTTTATAACTATTGGTGGTTGCATTGGTGAATGCGTTTAAAGCACGCGCATGTTTGATTAAGCCGCCGATATAATATAAGGCCATTTGCGAAAGACCGGCGTATTTATCACCAGCAAATAAATTCTTTCCACCAGTAGATAAAGATTGATGACAATGCAAGCCGCTGCCATTATCACCGACTAAGGGTTTAGGCATAAAGGTAACTGTTTTATTGTGAGCGTATGCGATATTTTGAATGACTGATTTGAAGGTGAGCATTTCATCACACTTATGCAGCAGTGTACTGTAACGTGTGGTAATTTCATTTTGACCGCAAGTAGCAACTTCGTGATGATGCACTTCCGGCACTAAACCCATTGCCATTAATGCTTCACACATGGCACTACGTAAATCATGGGAAGAATCGACTGGCGGGACGGGGAAATAGCCACCTTTGGTACGAGGACGATGACCCAGATTACCACCATCACGAACAGCGCCTGTATTCCAGCTTGCTTCATCAGAATCGACTTCATAGAAACAGCCATTCATTTTGATGTCCCAACGGACATCTTCAAAAATAAAAAATTCTACTTCTTGACCAAAGTTACAAACTTCGGCAATGCCGCTAGAAGTGAGATAAGCTTCTGCACGTTTAGCAACAGCTCGGGGATCACGATTATATGTATCAAATGTTTTAGGCTCATAAACATCACAACGAACTTGTAAGGTAGGTACTTCACAAAAGAGATCAGGGATTGCAGTGGAAAGATCGGGAATTAATAATAAATCTGATTCATTAATACTCTGCCAACCACAAAGGGAGGAACCATCAAACGCTTTTCCATATTGAAAGAAAGCATCATCAATTTTATTAGCTGGTAAAGTGACATGATGCTCTTTACCGCGCAAATCAGTAAAACGCAAGTCAACAAATTCGATTTCGTGTTCTTGCATTAATTTAGTAAATTTAGTTTTGCTAGTGGTCGTTGTGCGATTTTCTTTGCTTATGGCAGATATATTTTTTTCCCTGGCAGATATGGCTTTTTCACTCGTTACACCCATGGCAGTCCCCTTTTGAAATGAATGCCGTATTCTAGCTGATAATACCTGGTTGTTCGCAAGTAATTTTTGGGGTGTGAAAAAAATAATAAATAGAGGAATTATTTAAACCCTTCGAAATGGCGCAAAAAGCGCCCTCACCCCCTGCCCCTCTCCCCTCGCAAAAAGCGCTCCGGGAGAGGGGAGCGTCCTAAGTTATTTCGAGGAACAAAATTAAGAACTCTCCCCTCTCCCGGAGCGCTTTTTGCGAGGGGAGAGGGGCAGGGGGTGAGGGCGCTTTTTTGCAGCATTTCGAAGGACAAAACAAAAAACCCCAACCTCAATAAAGAGATCAGGGTTTTGTTATAAGCGCCTGGCGATGACCGACTTTGGCATGGATAAACCCACACTATCATAGGCGCTAAATGGTTTCACTTCTGAGTTCGGGATGGGATCAGGTGGTACCCACTTGCTCTAGTCGCCAGGCATAATTCGGTTGTGTAACAAGCGTAAAACTTCTTGGGTGTTATATGGTCAAGTCTCTCGGTCAATTAGTACTGGTTAGCTAAATACATTACTACACTTACACACCCAGCCTATCAACGTCGTAGTCTCCAACGGACCTTTAGGGGCCTTGCGGCCCGTGAGATCTCATCTTGAGGCAAGCTTCCCACTTAGATGCTTTCAGCGGTTATCTTTTCCGTACTTAGCTACCCGGCTATGCCACTGGCGTGACAACCGGTTCACCAGAGGTACGTTCACTCCGGTCCTCTCGTACTAGGAGCAACTCCTCTCAAATCTCAAACGCCCACGGCAGATAGGGACCGAACTGTCTCACGACGTTCTAAACCCAGCTCGCGTACCACTTTAAATGGCGAACAGCCATACCCTTGGGACCGGCTTCAGCCCCAGGATGTGATGAGCCGACATCGAGGTGCCAAACACCGCCGTCGATATGAACTCTTGGGCGGTATCAGCCTGTTATCCCCGGCGTACCTTTTATCCGTTGAGCGATGGCCCTTCCATACAGAACCACCGGATCACTAGAACCTACTTTCGTATCTGCTCGACCCGTCAGTCTCGCAGTTAAGCACCCTTATGCTCTTGCACTCATTGCGCGATGTCCGACCGCGCTGAGGGTACCTTCGTGCTCCTCCGTTACTCTTTAGGAGGAGACCGCCCCAGTCAAACTACCCACCATGCACTGTCCCCATCCCGGTTTACGGGATTAGGTTAGAGCCCCAAGCATTTCAGGGTGGTATTTCAAGGTCGGCTCCACCTGAGCTAGCGCCCAAGTTTCATTGCCTCCCACCTATCCTACACAGAAACGCTCAAAGTCCAGTGCAAAGCTATAGTAAAGGTGCACGGGGTCTTTCCGTCTTGCCGCGGGTACACTGCATCTTCACAGCAATTTCAACTTCACTGAGTCTCGGGTGGAGACAGTGTGGCTATCGTTACGCCTTTCGTGCAGGTCGGAACTTACCCGACAAGGAATTTCGCTACCTTAGGACCGTTATAGTTACGGCCGCCGTTTACCGGGGCTTCAATCCAGAGCTTCCCCCAACCTCACATACTTCTTTATGCTTCGTTATTTCTCCTCGCAAAATCCTCATTTACTCAATGTAAACTCCGGTTTTGCTCGTCAAAATGCCTCGCCTAAAAAAGTATCTGAGGCTGGGGTAACCCCTTCACTTAACCTTCCGGCACCGGGCAGGCGTCACACCCTATACTTCCTCTTTCGAGTTCGCAGAGTGCTGTGTTTTTAATAAACAGTCGCAGCCACCGATTCTTTGCAACCAGTTCTAGCTCCAGCCGCGGGGCCTTCACCTGAACTGGCACACCTTCTCCCGAAGTTACGGTGTCAATTTGCCTAGTTCCTTCACCCGAGTTCTCTCAAGCGCCTTAGTATTCTCTACTTGTCCACCTGTGTCGGTTTGCGGTACGGTTCAGTGATCTTCAATACTTAGTGGGTTTTCCTGGAAGCTTAGTATCAACTACTTCATTTGTATTTCTACAAACTCGTCATCACGTCTCAGAATATGAATAATCGGATTTGCCTAACTATTCTTCCTACTCGCTTAAACCGGGACTTCCAACACCCGGATAGCCTAACTTTCTCCGTCACCACTTCGCTCCAATCACCAAGTGCAGGAATATTAACCTGCTTCCCATCGGTTACGCTTCTCAGCCTCACCTTAGGGGCCGACTCACCCTGCGTCGATTACCGTCGCGCAGGAAACCTTGGACTTTCGGCGTGCGGGTTTTTCTCCCGCATTATCGTTACTCATGTCAGCATTCGCACTTCTGATATCTCCAGCATCCCTCTCAGGACACCTTCACAGACTTACAGAACGCTCCTCTACCACTCACACTCTAAAGTGTGAATCCGTAGCTTCGGTGGATAGTTTTAGCCCCGTTACATCTTCCGCGCAAGCCGACTCGACCAGTGAGCTATTACGCTTTCTTTAAAAGATGGCTGCTTCTAAGCCAACTTCCTGGCTGTCTCTGCCTTCTCACATCGTTTACCACTTAACTATCTCTTCGGGACCTTAGCTGACGGTCTGGGCTTTTTCCCTCTTCACGACGGACCTTATCACCCGCCGTGTGTCTCCTGCGGCATACTCTGTGGTATTCGGAGTTTGCATCGGTTTGGTAGGACTATCACGTCCCCCTAGCCGGCACAGTGCTCTACCCCCACAGATTAATCCACAAGGCACTACCTAAATAGCTTTCGAGGAGAACCAGCTATCTCCGGGCTTGATTAGCCTTTCACTCCTATCCACAACTCATCTCCTAATTTTTCAACATTAGTGAGTTCGGGCCTCCAGAACGTGTTACCGTCCCTTCACCCTGGTCATGGATAGATCGCCCGGCTTCGGGTCTAATAACGCCGACTTGTCGCCCTGTTAGGACTCGGTTTCCCTTCGCCTCCCCTATTCGGTTAAGCTCGCCAACGCTATTAACTCGCTGACCCATTATACAAAAGGTACGCAGTCACCAGATCGCTCCGGCTTCCACTGCTTGTACGCACACGGTTTCAGGTTCTATTTCACTCCCCTCTCCGGGGTTCTTTTCGCCTTTCCCTCACGGTACTTGTTCACTATCGGTCAGTAAGGAGTATTTAGCCTTGGAGGATGGTCCCCCCTTCTTCAAACAGGATTTCTCGTGTCCCGTCCTACTTTTCGAATGCTTACACGCAACTGTCTTTAATTTACGGGGCTATCACCCTCTTCGGCTGGCTTTTCCAAACCATTCTAATAGATCATTTGCGCTTGCCACATTCAGGCTCTTTCCCTTTCGCTCGCCACTACTTGGGAAATCTCGGTTGATTTCTTTTCCTATAGGTACTTAGATGTTTCAGTTCCCTACGTTCGCTTCTCTGGACCTATGTATTCAGTCCAGGATGATAGAATCTCTTCTATCGGGTTTCCCCATTCAGATATCCTCGGATCAATGCTTGTTGCCAGCTCCCCGGGGCTTTTCGCAGGCTGCCACGTCTTTCTTCGCCTCTTACTGCCAAGGCATCCACCATGTGCGCTTAATTTCTTGACCATATAACCCCAAATCGTCTTCGTGACTCGTCTATTTCTAAACTCATCACAAATACAACTGCGGTTACATGCAGGTTCACTTGTCTTACTAAAGTTGAATCTTGAGTAACACTCAGTGTACTTCGCTTTGTTACACAACCTTATTGTTAAAGAACTTTCTGTGTCGCTTGAACACAGAATTAAAGTCTCTCTCTCAAAATACTTTAATTCTGTCTTCTCACTTCCTCTTCCAACCTCTCTTTCCTGGAGCCAGTCGGGATCGAACCGACGACCCCCTGCTTGCAAAGCAGATGCTCTCCCAGCTGAGCTATGGCCCCTTCGTTCTTCTCACTTCCTTCTCTCTTTTCTCTGGGCCTGGGTGGACTTGAACCACCGACCCCACGCTTATCAAGCGTGTGCTCTAACCAACTGAGCTACAGGCCCTTTGCATTTCAGACCCCTAGCAAATTTCTTTCTTTAACTTGATTTCAAGAGTGATTAATGTGCGCGCCTATCTCAATCTTCCGTATCGCGAGTCCCTCTGTGATCTCTCACCAGGGCTTCAACTTTTAGTAACACTAAATAGTAAGGAGGTGATCCAGCCACAGGTTCCCCTACGGCTACCTTGTTACGACTTCGTCCCAGTCATGAATCATACCGTGGCAAGCGTTCCCAATTAAGTTAAACTACCTGCTTCTGGTACCATCCACTCCCATGACGTGACGGGCGGTGTGTACAAGGCCCGAGAACGTATTCACCGCGACGTTGCTGATTCGCGATTACTAGCGATTCCAACTTCATGGAGTCGAGTTGCAGACTCCAATCCGGACTACGAGACGCTTTAAGAGATTGGCTCCCCCTCGCGGGTTGGCGACCCTCTGTACGCCCCATTGTAGCACGTGTGTAGCCCTACCCATAAAGGCCATGATGACTTGACGTCGTCCCCGCCTTCCTCCGGTTCATCACCGGCAGTCTCCTTAGAGTCCCCAACTTAATGCTGGCAACTAAGGACAAGGGTTGCGCTCGTTACGGGACTTAACCCAACATCTCACAACACGAGCTGACGACAGCCATGCAGCACCTGTCTCTGCGCTCCTTTCGGCACTCCCAACTCTCATCGGGATTCGCAGGATGTCAAGGGTAGGTAAGGTTCTTCGCGTTGCATCGAATTAAACCACATGCTCCACCGCTTGTGCGAGCCCCCGTCAATTCATTTGAGTTTCAACCTTGCGGCCGTACTTCCCAGGCGGAAGACTTATCGCGTTAGCTTCGATACTGATAGGTTCCCCTACCAACACCTAGTCCTCATCGTTTACAGCGTGGACTACCAGGGTATCTAATCCTGTTCGCTCCCCACGCTTTCGCGCTTCAGCGTCAGTATTATGCCAGGTGGCTGCCTTCGCCATCGACGTTCCTTCCGATCTCTACGCATTTCACCGCTACACCGGAAATTCCGCCACCCTCTCATATACTCCAGTTACAACGTTTGCGATGCGCTTCCCAGGTTAAGCCCGGGGCTTTCACATCACACTCTTGTAACCGCCTACGCGCCCTTTACGCCCAGTAATTCCGATTAACGCTCGCACCCTCTGTATTACCGCGGCTGCTGGCACAGAGTTTGCCGGTGCTTATTCTGTCGGTACCGTCAATCTACATGGATTATCCCCACATAAACTTCGTCCCAACCTAAAGGGCTTTACAACCCGAAGGCCTTCTTCACCCACGCGGCATCGCTGGATCAGGGTTCCCCCCATTGTCCAATATTCCCCACTGCTGCCTCCCGTAGGAGTCTGGGCCGTGTCTCAGTCCCAGTGTGACTGGCCGTCCTCTCAGACCAGTTACCGATCATCGCCTTGGTGAGCTCTTACCTCACCAACTAGCTAATCGGACGAAGGCCCCTCCAAAAGCGACACCCTTGCGGGCATCTTTTCTCTTTCGAGTTTATGCGGTATTAGCCAAAGTTTCCCTTGGTTATCCCCCTCTCTTGGGCAGGTTCCTACGTTTTCCTCACCCGTCCGCCGCTCGTCAGCAAATAGTATTGCTACTATTCCTGTTACCGCTCGACTTGCATGTGTTAGGCGTGCCGCCAGCGTTCAATCTGAGCCATGATCAAACTCTCCACTTCTCAAATTCTTTCTATTGCACGTAATTCTCATCACGCACAACCTTATCTCCTTCGCTTTACCGAATCTCGGTAAGCGCGCACATTTATCACTCTTTCATCTTGTTAAAGAACTGTTTCGCTTGAGAGGGGGCATTCTACCCCTTCCCCTTTTTATGTCAACACTAAAAATAGAAAAAATTTATATTTCTTTAGACAAGAAATAATTTTGTGAATTTCAACTTACCAACCTGTAAAATAATCTCTTTATTTAGCGGAAGAAGATAATTTCTATCCATAATTTTCTCGCCATTGACACGCACTGCCCCCTGCTCAATCAAGCGATTTGCCTCTCCTCCACTTTTTGCAAGCGCGGCCAATTTAATAATGCCGCCTAAGGAAAGATTACCCGCCGTTTGCAAGGTCAAGCTCTGCATATTTTCTGGCAACTTTCCCTTCTGAAATTGTGCAATAAAATTTTCACGTGCCTGCCTGCCCGCTTCAGCCGTATGAAAACGTGCTGCCAATTCTTCTGCTAATAAAAATTTTACATCCCGTGGATTCATACCTTCCGCCACTTGATCACGTAATTTTTGCATCTCAGCCAATGAACGAAAGCTAATCAATTCATACCAAAGCCACATGGTTTCATCAGAAATTGACATAACTTTTCCAAAAATTTGCGTGGCTGATTCATCAACACCAATATAATTACCTAAGGACTTCGACATTTTTTTGATGCCATCCAAACCAGGCAATAAGGGCAGCATAATGATAACCTGCACTTCTTGTCCCGCCTGTCTTTGCAATTCTCTTCCCATCAGCAAATTAAATTTTTGATCGGTGCCGCCTAATTCAATATCTGCTTTCATCATCACAGAATCATAGCCCTGCAATAAAGGATATAAAAATTCATGGATAGCAATAGGTTGCTCACTGCTAAAACGTTTATGAAAATCATCTCGTTCCAACATACGTGCTACCGTATGTGTTGACGCTAATTTAATCAAATCAACTGCGCTTAATTTATTTCCCCACGCAGAATTGAACATAATTTTAGTTTTTTCCGCGTCTAATATTTTGAATACTTGCTTTTGATAAGTCAGCGCATTTTCTTGCACTTGCTCATGTGTTAATGGCGGGCGTGTTTCATTTTTACCCGAAGGATCGCCAATCATGCCCGTAAAATCGCCAATGAGAAATTGAATTTCATGGCCCAATTCCTGCAGTTGCCTCATTTTATTTAAGAGAACAGTATGGCCCAAATGCAAATCAGGCGCAGTCGGATCAAAACCAGCTTTAATACGCAATGGCCGGCCGCTTTGTAATTTTCGTATTAACTCTTCTTCAAGCAGAATTTCTTCCGCGCCCCGACGAATGATGGCTAAAGCTTCGTCAATTGCTGCTGTCATACCCTACTCCACTTGCAAATCATTTATAAAAGGAAGCGCAAATTATGGCACAATATGGGGCAAGAGCAGAATCAGAATTTCACGGGATTTTATATGGAACTCTACATAGGGCTTATGTCAGGCACCAGTGCAGATGGCATCAATGCAGCACTGGTTGATTTCAGCACCATCATACCAACGGTGATTTCAACGCATTATGCACCTTACTCTTTAGCCTTACGTCAAAAAATTCATGGCCTATCTCACCCTGGTGATAATGAAATACAACGCTTGGGTGAATTAGATATTGAATTAGGTCTCGCTTTCGCCAATGCAGTAAATCATTTATTAGAGCAGCAAAGTTTAACCGCGCATGCAATACGCGCGATTGGCAGTCATGGGCAAACCATACGTCATCATCCTGTTCTACCCCATCCCTTTACTTTACAAATCGGCGATCCTAATACCATTGCTGCAAAAACTGAAATCACAACGATTGCTGATTTTCGCCGCAAAGATATGAGCTTGGGTGGACAAGGTGCGCCGCTTGTACCCGCCTTTCATCAAGCCTTATTTGCAGCAGATAATAAGCCGCGTGTCATTGCGAATATTGGCGGCATGGCAAATATTACCGTATTAATGAATGATACAGTTATTGGTTTTGATACAGGCCCTGGCAATGTATTAATGGATAGTTGGATTTTGCATCATCAACAAAAATCACATGATGAAAATGGCGCATGGGCAAGACAAGGAAAATTACAGACGGATTTATTAAATCAATTATTAGCTGATCCTTATTTTAAACGCACACCGCCTAAAAGTACGGGACGTGAATATTTCAATCTTGCTTGGACGCAAGCAAAATTAAATGCAACACTTTCTCCTGTCGATGTGCAAACCACATTAACTGAATTAACAGCGCAAACTATTATTGATACGATTCAATCATTAATATCTGAAGGAGAAATTTTAATTTGCGGCGGCGGTGTACATAATGATTTTTTAATGCAGCGTTTACAAAAGATAGCTGCGCCGCATTTTAATGTGAGCTCCACCATGCAATATGGCATTGACCCTGATTGGGTAGAAGCAATGGCCTTCGCCTGGTTAGCAAAACAAACGATGCAACATAAAACGGGTAATTTACCTAGTGTAACAGGTGCGAAAAAACCTGCTATTTTAGGCGGGATTTATTATCCATAATCCCCATCTCTTCCTATCCATCTTGCAATTAAAGCAGGAATATTTTCTGCATGATCGCGCATAAAAATATCTGCCGCCTGATTCACTTCTGCTAAAATGTCACGATCACGTAATAAGTCAGCTACTTTAAAAGATAATTCACCGGTTTGTCTGACACCTAATACTTCTCCTGGGCCTCGTAATTCCAAATCACGTTGTGCGATTTTAAATCCATCTGTGGTATCGCGCATGACAGCCAATCGTTCTTTCGCAATCTCAGATAAATACTGATAGAGCAAAATACAATAACTGACTGTACTGCCTCGCCCCACGCGTCCTCGTAATTGATGTAATTGAGATAAACCTAGGCGCTCAGCATTTTCAATGATCATTACACTGGCATTCGCCACATCGACACCGACTTCAATCACTGTGGTTGCAACTAATAAATGAATTTCACCCGCTTGAAAGGCACGCATCACAATTTCTTTTTCTTGTGCACGCATGCGGCCGTGGATTAAACCTATTTTAATATCTGTTAATAATTGCGTTAAGCTTTGCGAAGTTGTCGTTGCTGCTTGACAAGCCATTGCTTCTGATTCTTCAATCAAAGGACAAACCCAATAAACTTGCCGCCCTTGCTGACAAGCTTCACGTACACGAGCAATGATGTCATCTCGTTTATGACTTGACATCACACTGGTTATGACAGGTGTTCGACCCGGTGGTAATTCATCAATGGTTGAACAATCTAAATCTGCATATAAACTCATGGCAAGCGTGCGCGGAATCGGTGTTGCTGTCATCATTAATTGATGCGGATAATAATTTTTCTGCGCCTTTTCACGCAAAGACGCACGTTGTTCAACACCAAAACGATGCTGCTCATCAATGACAATTAAAGCGAGCTTGGCAAAATCCACTTTTTGTTGAAATAAGGCATGCGTACCAATAATGATTTGCGCTTCTGCATTGGCAATGGATTTTAAAATCGCAGAACGCGATTTTATCTGGCCTGATAATAACGCAACTTGAATTGCTAAAGGAGCAAAGCAACGCTGCATCACTTTATAATGTTGTTCTGCTAATAATTCAGTCGGCGCCATGATCACTGCTTGATGACCGTTGGCGACTGCTTGCAACATGGCGAGTGCTGCAATGATAGTTTTTCCCGAACCCACATCACCTTGAATCAAACGCAGCATGGGTTGTGACTTCATTAAATCCGCGTGTATTTCTGATAAAACACGCGTTTGCGCAGTCGTTAATTGAAAGGGTAAATGCTGCAAAAATACTTGCATCATGGTTTGATTAATTTCTAAAGACACACTCTTTTGCTGCTGAAAAGAATGTTTAAGCTGTAACAAACTAATACGATGAGCCAGTAATTCTTCGAAGATTAAACGTTTCTGTGCTGCTGTTTTATTTTCTATTAATTGTGATATAGCGGTATCACGCGGCGGTCTATGCACAAAATGCAAGGCATCATGTAAATTGGGCAGCGCTAAATTTTTCATGAGAGCAGCCGGCAAACAATCTGTCAGTGCATCTTTTTCTGTACTCCACGACAAAGCTTGCGTCGTTAATTTTCTCAACCTATATTGGCTCAAGCCTTCCGTTGCAGGATAAATGGGTGTTAAGTGCGGCTCAATAGGAAGAGATTTCCCTTCTGCAATCACTTGAAATTCGGGATGAAACATTTCCATTCCCTTCTGCCCCAAACGCACACTGCCATAGCAGCGCAATCTCGTTCCTACTTTTAAGATGGTCGTTTGAAAAGAGAGTACATGAAAAAAACGTAAATATAATTTTCCGGTTTCATCTCGCAATTCACACAATAATTTTGTACGACCGCGCGGCGGATGAATGACCGCGCTAATCACCGCTTCAATGACGGCTTCATCGCCATCTTTTAAATCACGAATCATTTGTAAATGTGTTCTGTCTTGATAGCGCAGGGGTAAATGAAATAATAAGTCTTGCACTTCGGTAATGCCCAAACGCGCCAAGCATTTAGCAAGCTGTTTACCAACGCCATGTAAATCAGAAATTTCTTTCATCGCCGCCAAGTCCACTATATTTATTGACAAAAAAATGCTGACAGGTATAAAGTGCTTGCCAGTAAGGGCTTGAGGGGTTGTGTTACGCCGATGTTCGTCGTTGCGAAAACCTCCGTCGTTGCGAGGAGTGCTTTTTACGACGAAGCAATCCAGGCTTGGACTTTTATAAAAAAGCAACATTTGATAAAAGTCCAAGCCTGGATTGCTTCGTCGTAAAAAGCACTCCTCGCAACGACGGAGGTTTTCGCAACGACGGAGGTTTTCGCAACGACGAACATCGGCGTAACACAACCCCTCAAGCCCTTAACTAAACAACCCAGCCGGGGTGGTGGAATTGGTAGACACGCAGGTTTCAGATGCCTGTGGGGGCAACCCCGTGGAGGTTCAAGTCCTCTCCTCGGCAAGATAGGGAATTATTCTTATCCTTAAGCGCCTGCTTAAATGGATGCCTCATCAAAATAGTATCTTTTCGATCTGGCCCCGTAGAAATCATATCAATCGACACACCCGCTAATTCTTCCAAACGTCGTAAATACTTTTGCGCATTCACTGGCAAATCTTTAAATTGCTGAATCGCTGCCGTTGATTCCTTCCATCCTGGCAACTCTTCATAAACAGGTTCACATTGGGCAAACAAATCGCATTCAATAGGCGGATGCAAACACTCTTTACCATGCAAACGATAAGCCGTGCATATCTTGACAGTGGGTAAACCATCTAAGACATCTAATTTAGTAATACACAAACCAGAAAAACTATTGAGTTGAATCGAATAACGTAATGCCACCATATCCAACCAACCACAGCGACGCGGACGCCCCGTGACTGAACCAAATTCATTACCACGAGTCGATAAATGCTTGCCGACTTCATCGTGTAATTCAGTCGGAAAAGGCCCCGAACCAACACGCGTGGTATAGGCTTTGGCAATCGCCAAAATATCACTGAAATGCAAGGGCCCATAGCCGCTGCCAGTCGATGCTGCACCTGCTACTGTATTTGAAGAAGTCACATAGGGATAAGTTCCATGATCAACATCGAGCAAGGTTCCTTGTGCGCCTTCAAACATAATATTTTTACCGGCTTGCCGATATTCATCCAACAAAGTGGAAACATCTGCGCGCATCGTTTCTAATTTAGCCGCCATCAATAATAAATTTTCTAAGAGAGGATGAAATTCGATAGGTTCATGATGATGATAGTTTTGTAATACAAAATTATGATAATCCAGTGCCTGCTCTAATCGTTCGCTCAAACGTTTTTCATCAAATAAATCGCCAAAACGCAAAGCTCGACGCGCGACCTTATCTTCATAAGCAGGACCAATACCGCGACCCGTCGTGCCAATTTTAGCCTTGCCCTTTGCTTCTTCACGTGCACGATCGAGGGCAACATGATAGGGAAGAATCAGCGTGCAAGCCTCACTAATGCGTAAGCGCTTGCTGACAGGAATACCGCGGCGCTCTAATTCTTCCATTTCTTCTAGTAAGGCAGTGGGTGAGAGAACAACACCATTGCCAATTAAACATTGCGCATGGGCATGTAAAATACCGGAAGGGATTAAACGCAAAATTGTTTTTTGTCCATCAATCACTAAGGTATGACCTGCGTTATGACCACCTTGAAAGCGAACGGCCACATCGGCTTGTTCCATTAGCATATCGACAATTTTACCCTTGCCTTCATCACCCCATTGACACCCTAATATAACAATACTTTTTCCCATGATGCTTAATCTCTTTAATATAAGAAACGATTGATGAAGTATAACAAATGTTAGTGGGAACCGCTGAGTTTTTCTATATCTTCATGTGGCAAGCGTACCATTAGATGATAGCAGCCAGCCTCATCCACTTTTTCTGACATAACACATTCGCGCGCATAGAGTGCTGCTCTTATTTTAGCTTGCGCGGGTGTTAAAATAATTTCTCGTACGGCTAGATTTTTACCAAGCAAGGCGCCAATCGCGATTAATAATTGATCTATACCCTGATTATGAAAGGCTGAAATAAAAACACGCTGCGGTTCGCCATAGGCATTTCTATCGATTTGCGCTTGCACGCTCGGTTCTAAATCAATTTTGTTATACACCAATAATGAGGGAACATATTGGGCATTGATACTTTCCAAGACTTGCTTAACTTGTTCGATGTGCGCATTTTTTTGTTCATCATGGGTGTCGACCACATGCAGCAATAAATCCGCCTCACTCACTTCTTCTAGTGTTGCATGAAAGGCTTCGACTAAATCATGCGGCAAATGTCTGATAAAACCAACCGTATCTGCCAAAATAATGGGGCCAAATCCAGGAAAATCCATGCGTCGCAAGGTGGGATCGAGTGTTGCAAATAATTGATTGGCAACATAGACGGAAGCACCTGTTAAGCGATTAAATAGCGTTGATTTTCCTGCATTGGTATAACCCACCAGGGCGACTGTTGGCACAGTTGCCTTACGCCGCGAACGTCTTCCTTGCTCACGTTGCTGGCGAATTTTTGCTAATCGAATACCGATGACTTTGATCCGATTACGAATCAAGCGTCGATCCGCTTCCAATTGCGTTTCACCAGGACCACGCAAACCAATACCGCCGCGTTGACGTTCCAAGTGAGTCCAACCACGCACCAAGCGCGTCGATAAATGCTTCAAGACAGCCAGCTCAACTTGCAGCTTTCCTTCAAAACTACGTGCACGTTGAGCAAAAATATCCAGGATCAACCCAGTGCGATCTACCACACGGCATTGCACTAAGCGTTCGAGATTACGCTCTTGAGCGGGGCTTAGGTTGTGATTGAAAATCACTAATTGCGCCTTGCTTGCGGCGACAACTTCGCGAATTTCCTCAGCCTTTCCTGAACCAACAAAATACTTGGACTCAGGTACACGACGTGCGCCGGTTACAATGCTTGCAATTTTAGCGCCTGCCGAAACAGCCAACTCCTTGAATTCTTCAAGGTCTTCTTCCATTTTCCCTGCTGGAAAATGAATGTGAACCAAGACGACACGTTCCCCACCACTCGGGCGATCACCAGACATTGACACTACTCATGCGAACTAATGATCGGCTTCGCATGACTGCCATTTTTACCGCCATTACCATTTTGACCATTTTGATGATTTGTATGGTAACCATTCGTATTACTATATTCGAAAGGTGAAGATACATTTCTGGCTGGTACGATAGTAGAAATAGCATGTTTGTAAACCATTTGGCTGACTGTGTTTTTTAGTAAAACGACGAATTGATCAAATGATTCAATCACACCTTGCAACTTAATCCCATTAACCAAATAAATGGAAACAGGAATCTTTTCTTTACGCAGTGAATTTAAGAAAGGATCTTGTAAAGATGGTCCTTTTGTCATGTTGTTATTCTCCAATTTTATAGTTAATCCTATTAAGCTTGACTCGCAGAGATTTCCCATCATCTGATAAAATTCCCATAAATGAATAGGTTACGAGGAAGACTGAGGATAGCGAATCTGTTATGTTCAAGCAAGCGTTCTCTGATAAAAGAATTATTAGCCTTCGAGACGGCGAAGCTGTCATGCCAGCCGCACGCTTTTTGTGCGAGGTGGCATCCAGAAAATTGTTTTGAGAAGCATAAAAACTGGATGCCACCTCGCACAAAAAGCGTGCGGCTGGCATGACAGCTTCGCCGCCTCGAAGGCTAATACACGCCAAATAGATCAAAAAAACACCAAATACGTCTTTTTCCTACAGAAAATACAGATAAAGAACCGCTTTCAAAAATCTGGGCATTTGCTAAACTAGTTCCATTCTTTGTTATACTAATACAACAATCAATTATCATACATTAATACATTTTTCCGTAGATCGACCCAGTACTCTTATGAATAATCCATACTTAACCAAAATCTGCGCGAGCTGTGGCCAACAAAAATCATTGACTGCATTTTCACAACTGGCAGGCCCTCAGGGCAAAATGATTTATGGCAATATTTGTGCTGCCTGCCGCAAAGCTGCCTTGGAAAAATTGGGGAAATCAAAAGACTCTGATGATGGTACAGCAAGCACCACTGAACATACCATCGATGCAAAAACCAAGGTACAAGGCGAAGCAAATAAAAGAGAATTACGCAAACACATCGATGAGTTAAATCAAGAAGAGAAAGAAAAAATCGAAGAAATTAAGCTTAATTTCATTGAAAAACGCCAGCAAATTGCCACTAAAGAAAAAGATCATCGTGATTTATTACAAAAACGATCGGTTTTTTCTCATCAATCAACAGGTAAAACAGCTGAGGCAAAAGTAGTTGGCGGTGTAGAACAGGCTGCCAAAGAAGGCCGCATTGATTTGACTAATGGATTTCGTGATACCGAAGTGGCAGGTAAATCAAAATATAATTCAGCTATCTTTCAGCAATTTAAACAATGGCTGGGGGATGCTGCGCCGATTGTGGGTAATGCTAAAAAAATGTTACAGAATAATGATACAAAACAAGGTGAAAAAGCAAAGCCAGAATCTTCTACAGAAATTGCCCAAAAAACCTGGGGACCCTCGTCTAAGCGTTAACTTATTAATGAAACAAAAATTAATTACGATTAAAACGCTTTAATAAACATAACCCTACATTAGGCTTAGACAAAACGCTTATTACTTCATAAAATATTAATCTATATAAATTATAATAATCACTTTAAAGTAATTCAGCGCGAGGAAAACAAGATAATGAGAACTACGACGAGTACTATCGCCCCCGAAAGCGCTACTGCAAAATTTGAAACACCGCATGAAAATGACCAGAAATATTTAGCCCTGATAATGGCCTGTTTATCAGATGGCGGAGAATTATATTTATATAAGGCATTCAAATCTACTGATAATATGGCTTCCTTCGACTCCAAAGAAGAAGAACAAAAAGCCTTAGCAGATACATTATCTGAGCTAAGTAAAAATCCAGCAGAAAAAACCCTTCCGTCATTATTTGCCAATTTTCGTAGAAAAGGTGGATGCGGCTATATTAAAGCTGCTGAAAGTTTATTTGAAAATGCTCGCTCATTTCCTCTATATGAACAATTAATCATCGGTGCTGTATGGTCTTATATCTGTGCTGAAAAAGATACAGATTTTAGAATGTCTAAAAACAGCGAGATACAAGAATGGCAGCCAAAATGGGATGCAGACTTAACCGCCCTCATATCAGATAATTTTTTTGCCTTACAAGCCAGATCCCTTTTTCTTGCTTATCATATTCAAGTCGCATTAAGTGCGTCAGAAAAAGATCATCACGAACTAATAAAAAAATTACAATCATTATCTCGAACTACTTCTCTTGAAGAAATAGATGAATTGCTAGAGCAACTTTTAGCGCTCGAACAATCCTCCTCAGGACAGGCACCTCCACAATTGGCATCGGTCATTAAAGGATTAAAATCTCTAAAAGGAAAGATGTCTTTCAGCGACCATGAAAAAAGAAGCTTAGAAAATCAAAAACAGCAATGGAAAATTGAATTCGAAGGACGCTTAACTGCTATTCTAGCCTCCAAAGCATTACAAGCCAGAGCGCTTATGGAATTTGATCTCGATAAAAAATATATTGTCGGGAAATATTTTAAAAAAAATCAGAAAATAAAAAAGAAGTTTAATAAGCTCACAGAAATAGAAATAAATAAAATTGTGTTTTTGCAACTACAAAAATTAAGTGAGAATAAAAAACTTTTCGACGGCTCTGGTTATATATCAAAAATATATTTAAAAAAACCTGTCACACAAAAATATAAATTTTCTTTAGCTCAGGCAATGATGCTCTATGCTACACCTATAGCTATGAAGGATTTTTATGGTACTAAATGTAGTGCACAATCAACTGAAAATGAAGAACGAAAAATAGCCTGGGAAGAGGATGAACAAAATTTTCTACATGACTTATGGAACCAAGGAATAAAGCACATATTTGATTTACCCTTCCAAAACAAGGCAGAAAAGTTTACTCAGCAACTTCGATCCTATGCAAAGGAAAATAAAAACAAAAATGCTCGGCTTCCTTATTTACATAGCAGAGAAATAACGGCCAACAGATTAGAAAATATCTTTACTGACCCGCGTTATTCCTCTACCGAAGACGTCATCCGCATACTCTCAGTAGAACATGCTGCTGCCAAAGCAGGCACCATCACGGCTGCAATTGAAAATCATTTTGATGCCATGGGAATTGATAACTTTACTGTGTCACGCGTATTTCCTTTTGACAATCTTGCGGTTGAAGGCGCCAAGCAATTATTGCTTTATGTCGATGATAGAGAACGCAGCATTACTTACAAATTAGGATGGAAAAAAACAGGGTATGAGGACAGATTAAAATTAGCGGGAGAATTAGCGCATGAATTACTCCTTTGCAAAACGGACAATGAATTAGGCGATTTTATGCTTAAAATTAAAGCCCTTAAAAATGACTTAGAGACAAAAAATAGTTTTTCTGATTTGGAAAAAATTCTTGGCGTGATTCACGACAACATTGCCCAACGATTAAATCCTAGTATTAAAATGGCGGGCGATAATAATGCTGATCAATTATTCAAACAATGTGTTGACAAATTAAGAGCGGTCGAAACTAATCGGCTTGTCGCACCGAATCAATATTCAAAGATTGGCCGTGAAGAACTTCCTGAGAATGAGCGCGGCACCAGAGATGACCGAAAAACTAGGTCTGCAGTTAAAGAAGAAATAATGGGAAAATTAAAAAAAGAGAGACATACGCTCAAGGAAGAATTATTGGGAAAACTAAAAGTCATCAGCGAAAACTCTAAGATGGATGAAGAAACTAAATGCGCAGAGATGCGTCATGTCATCGCAGAAACTGCGACGAAAATAGGGCAGACAAAATATGGTAAGCGTGGCTTTTTTGGAGACAAGTCACCTGGCAGCGAGCTGAGGATTGCTTTACTGGGCTTGCAAACGATGAAGATTGAGCAGCCTAACATTGAGTATGTGGTTGATCTTGCAAAAGAAAAGGATAATGGCAAGGATAAGGATAAGGATAAGGATAAAAGCCCTAGTCGAAAAAATAGATCATAAACAGTGGCATTAATAAAACACTAAGAATTGTAGATTATCATTAATATCCCATTTAGTGAGATCTTAACAAAAAGCAAAGTAACATTTGATCACGTGAGGTGTTCTGTTACTAAGCAACAATATATGAGAGGTTAATATGCTGAGGCATTCGATTAAAGAACTGATTCAATCATGGAATGAATTTTATTTCCGTAGCAGCGAGATGAAGGGTGAAGACATTCTGCGCGAGATAAAAGATGTACTTCAATCACCGTGGGCTGTCTTAGAAACAGAAGTACTTAACCCTCAAACCACAAAAGAAGAATTAGATGAAATAAAGCAATTTTATATAAACACAGCATCTTTTGTAAATGACATTGGTCAAAAAGATCAGGGCAAAGACATTTTGAGTTACTTTCGTACTAATGAAAAAATTGAAATCACTCTCATCGAAATTAATCTTTCATACACAAAAATTGAGATTGATAAGGCGATAGAAAAGATAAAAGAAATAGATAATGAAACAGATGAAATAGTCACTACAACTGAATTTCTTATCCTAATTAATTTATTTAGGGAAAAATTAATGCTCATTGCCGAATCCAATATGACGGCAAAGATTAGTTCAACTAGAATTATTAATACTTATACTAAAATATTAGAACTCATTTTTAAAAAAGACTTTAAAAAAGACTTTAAAAAAGACATCGATCAAATCATTGATGATGAAAAACTACCCATTCAGTTTTCTGAAAACTCAAAAAATAAGCATGTTTCTACAATAATTACCTCAGAACATATACTTGCAATCAAAAGTATAATTACAGATGGCATAGATGCAAATCATGGACTTGCTAGAAGAGGTATTAAATCCGCAATGAGGTACCGTACAGACAAAAATGAGGCAGAAAAAAAAGAAAAAACAGAACTCGAATCATACTTAAAGTCCATTAAAAGTAGACAAACACCACCTTCTGTAAGCCAGCCCACTCAAACAACACCAATAACTGCTAAACCTAAACCCCCTACAACAGGCGCAGGTGTAGGATTACCCAAAACGAAAAAGCCTCACGGCGGCCTAAAGGAAGTTCCCGATACAACGTCAACTACAAGTCCTGCACCAGCAAAACCTGCTAAAATAAACATAGACGATGCGCGTAACAAGGCGCATAACGAGCTTATAAAAAGGCTAACAATGCGTCGTGCAGAACTAGATGATGAAACAAACTTCGACTCGCGAACTGCACATAGTAAAAAAAATAAAAAAGAAGGGCTAGATAGTTTACTGCATTACTTATCGCCCAAATTGGGTGAATATCGTGACACCATTCAGCATGAGCTTACTTCAGAACGCATCCTAGCCTTGACAGAAGGCAGAACACGGAAAGTGATTGAAGAATGGCTCAATGATTCCGATTATTTTCCCTTCTGTAAGCAGATTCTACCTTATGCACTCGCAAATAATGCATCTCTTAGCGCTTGGAAAAGAGTCACCGCAAGAAAAGATAAGCAAGCCAATAACAGGCTCACAAAGCTACAGCATTATATTAGTTCCGCCAAATCAAAGAGAGACACTTCCAAATTTGACATCATAAATACGATCAACAAAACCGGAGGAAATGCACTAAGCCAAAGTGACGAAGATCGATATTTTATAATCTGGAAAGATGTATTGAGTGATGAAGCTAGTGCCCTCGCAGAGCCATTGCGTGAATACGTTGATAGCCTACCAAAAAGAAAAGTCTCTCGTACTTCAAGCATTTTCACCCGATCAAAAACCTTGAAAAGACGACGCGCTGAAGCTCTTGAAGAACTCACGCATAGCACCAAGGGTCTACCCATTGATGCTTTGACAGAAAAGTTTGCCTATAAGTTACTAAGATATGTAGCCAAGCATGAAAAAAAATGGGTGATGAGTGCTGTCTATCAAAATAGTTTGGAAGAAGCGGTTCAATTGGCAAAAAGGTTATTGAGTTGTCACACCCAGGAAGCCTTGTTTCAAATTAAGATTGAAGCAGCAGAATTGTCAATAAGAATTGCCGCTGATTGGGATTGGAAGGGATCGACCCTATCATCCATTTTATACAATCTGGATAAGCAGATTGATGCTAGAAATGACTTTCATCAGACGCCTGAACAACGCACTTATGCGGATAGGGTGGAATTACTGGCAGATCAAATTATTAATATTGGATATTACGTATCAGAAAAAGAAGGAAGTATTCGATATAAATGGAGTGAGAGTTATCGTAAAGTAGTAGATCTGGCCAAAGCTAAGCTACCCTCTTTATTGGCTGAGCTAAGAAAATCTCCGCCTGATTTCGATGCTATTTTATCTGATACTAAAAGCTTATTGAAGTTAATCGCTGAAAATAATCCTTCTTCCTCATTGAAAGTAATAGTGCTCAAGGTAAGAAGTTATGCAAAAGGCTGCAGAATGAGATATAAAGCCTTAACAGATCGCCTTGCTAAGGATAAAACTGCAAGTATTAAACGTAACATAGCAGACAGTCAGCAAGACATCTTTCAGTTGGAGAGTTTCATTTTGAAGGGCGATAGTGAGCACCGCGTAGTAGCCACGCAATTAGCTTGCCATCTATGGTCTTCAAAATCTGGCATAACGATAGGTCAAGCAATAGAAAAAATAAAAAGTATTTTCTCCAAGGAAAAAATCAGCTTCTACGATGCATGTGAAATTGAACGAGCGCTTACTAGCATTTCTGACATTCTTATCCAATATAAAGAAATTGCGAAGGCTGAATATCAAATGCCCGCTCAAATTGGCCACGCCACGATTGACGTTAATGCTGTTTCACTTTTTATAGAGTCAATTGAAAGTGAGGTTAATAGTATAAGGAATTCACTTCATGATAAATTAATGAATCTAAAAAAACATGCTGATGGTGCAAGCCAATTATTTCTCGAGCTAGAGGATTATAAAACAATGTCTGAATATACTAAATCTGATTCTTATCGAGATGATTTTCTTACAACCATCGATGGCATTTATTCATCGCCAGACTTAAAGGATCCCGATCAAAAATATATGGAAATGAAAGCAGTAATTTCAACTGCTGTTAAAAAGAAAAATCCTACTTCATGTTTTGGCTTATTTAGCACACATTTTGATAAATTTTTACATGGCATTCAGCATCCCATTGCAGAGTTTCAACCTAGTGATGGAAAAATTAAGATGGAAAAAAAATAAAAGATGAGATTTTCATGCACTAATCATTGACTGAGGAGTTCACATGCAAGCACGTGCTAAGGTCACCGTATTTATCGAAAAGTATCGCGACGGATTTTCCAAGCCAACACCGCAAGAAGTTACAGAATTTTGGTATGATTTAGATCAAGCTTGTGATGAACTCTTTAAAGATATGATTCACGAACTGTATCCATCAGATAGCGATTCTCTATCCACATCAACGCCACTGGATGAATTATCAAATTTCTATGGCATGGTATTAGCCTTTCTTGGGAGTGACAAAGTCAAACATGGATCTCAAGCAGACTTTCCCATTGCACCACTTGGGACGGGATTTGAATTTGTAAAAGTCTCTGGAGGATTTAAATTTGCCAAAGAGAAACCGGGATTTTTCGATTTGCTTGCTATCACTAAGGAAATGATTAGACAATTCGAGCGAAAATATGGGATGAAAATGGAATCAATCACCTTAGCCAGTCTTAAAAAATGGCAAAGAGGGGATGGAGCTTCAAGCAACACAGCTAATGACGACCTTGTTCAGCAACAACCTGTGTCCAAAGAAATAATGCTAGATGAGGCTCGCGAAGAACTCAGACAAAGGCTAAAATGGCGCCGAAGAGAACTAGATAGTGAAACAAATTTCGATCCAAGACTTACGCATAGCAAGAGAACTAAAAAAGAGGCTATAGATTTTTTGCTGCTCGACTTAATCCCTGTAGAATCTCTAGATGATGATCTTTCCGAAGATAATCAGAATGCGATTAACTACCCCCCAGAACACATTTCAGCGCTGACAGAAGGCAGAACCAGAAAAGTAATCGAAGATTGGGCCAATGATTTCAACTATTCTCGGTATGCTCAACAGATTTTACCTGCTCAACTTTTTAATCCAGGTCAAGAAGCGACGATAAGAATTTGGGAACGAATAACCCCGCATAACGATCCTGACTTAGATAGCAGACTAACAAAACTATATCAATACGTCCGCACTGCCAAATCCAGCAGAAAAGTTTCCAAAGAGGCTTTAGAACTGGCTATCCGAAATACAGGGAAATTAGTATTAAGCCCAAATGATCAATATCGCTATTTGACAATTTACAAAGATGTTCTCAGTAATGAAGCAAGCGCCTTCGCTGAACCCTTGCGTGAATATGTTGACAGCCTAGCATCAGACAAAGTAAGCACACATGCTTTGCCTATTGATGCTTTGACAGAAAAATTTGCTCGTAGCTTACTAAGCTATGTGGCCAAGCATGAAAAAGAATGGACGTTCAGTGATGAATATCATAGCAGATTGGATGACGCTGCTGATTTAGCACAAAAATTATTATGTTGTCACACGCAAGAAGCTTTGTTTCAAATTAAAATTGAAGCAGCACAATTGGCGACAAAGGTGAATGCTCTTCGCAGTAAATCAAGCTTATTACCTATTTTATATAATTTGGAAAAACAAATTGATGATAGAAATCTCTTTCGTCAGACGCCTGAACAACTTGTTTATGCTCACAAGTTGGATTTACTAGCTGATCAAATCATTTATATTGGAGATTACCTAGCAAATGAAAAGGGAAGTATCTGGTATAAGATAAATTATATCCATCGTACAATGGTAGATCGGGTTTCTGTAAGCGCGGACCTTTTAATTAAAGCACTTAAGCAAGCTCCACCCAATGTCGAAAGAATTTATAATGAGGCAAGGGCCTTATTAGCGACGATCAGTAAAACGGATCCCTCTTCCCCCTTGAGAGAAATAGCAGAAAAAATCAGTAGCTATGCAGATTATTGTAAGCAAATAGCTAAGACGATACCCGATGCCGACCCAGCCACAAGGATAGACATTAAAGATGGGCTAGAAAAAATTAGGGAAGGAATGCGTGAATTTAGAAATTTAAATGATGTTGATAATATCCTTACACGGACCATCGATGGAAAGACAATAGCAATGCATTTAGGAACGATACAGGCCATTTTTGATAAACCACAAATTAGCTTCTATGATGCACATGAGATTAAACAAGCTCTTTCCTTCATTGCAGATATCATCAATCAAATTTGGCAACAGTTCAAAGAAATGTCTTCTATCGATGTAAAGCCACTGATCGCTAAGATTAATGAAATCAAACATTCCCTTTATCAAACACTCATGCAAAATTTTGATCTTGCTGATAACACAACGCAATTATTCCTTACGATAGAAAATTATAAAATGGAAACGATGGATTGGGATTCTAGCAATCTTTATTGCGACGAGTTTTTCACCCATATCGACAACATTTATTCATCGAAAGATCTCAGCAATCCCGATCAAAAATATATGGAAATGTGTGCGGAAATTTCGCTTGCTGTAAAAAAGAAAAAAGCTGTGCCATCATCTTGTTTCTTTAGTTGCCGTGGGAACGAACAAACAGGTTTTCATATGTTTTTGTGTGATCTTAAAGAAAATCCCATTTGGAAGCGAAATGGGAAGGATCGGGATAATAAGAGGACGGCGACTTTAATCATTTAGGATGGTGTCCGGGTTAAGCAGGTGTTCGTTGTTGTATCGGCGTCCGTCGTTGCATAGGTGCTCGTCGTTGCATAGGCGTCCGTCGTTGCATAGGCGTCCGTCGTTGCATAGGTGTTCGTCGTTGCGCAGGCATCCGTCGTTGCGAGGAGTGCTTTTTACGACGAACACCTGCGCAACGACGGACGCCTGCGCAACGACGAACACCTATGCAACGACGGACGCCTGCGCAACGACGAACACCGATACAACGACAAACGCCTGTGAAAAATTATACATCCTTCTTCACCAACTCACCCCCCTCCTCAATCACATACTCATTACCATTGTGCGTAAATGAAATCATCTTAGGAAATGCGAGCGACCCTTCTCTCACTTTAATCAGCGCATTTCCCACCGTATCTTTCACTGATGATGATTCAGCACTGACAACAACATCATTCTTGCGAACAATGATGGTCAAATAGCCATGTTGTACCTTATTCGGTTTGGAGCGAATATAAGCTTCAATAGCCGTTTTTTCAGCATAGATAGGACGGTTAATACTATATTCATAAAACACCGTTTGACTTAGCATTTTCTGCCATGTTTTGACGACCAAGCCTTGTGCATTGTAAAGATAAACATAAACCAAGGTTTCTTCTTCGGTTGCAACCTGATCTTTTTTTTCTTCTTCTTCTATTGACTCATTGACACTGGTTTCCACTTGCTGCAATAAGGCGGCCAAGCGGTCACGAATAAAACGAAATTTATCGCCCATCTGATATTGCTCACGCAATGTCTTATCTTGGCGAACAGCCTCTTGCATATGCTGCAAAAGCTTTTCTTTATTTTGTCGATCATCTGACATAAGCGCTACTTCGTTAATGATGCTTCACAATCTTCAGCAATTTTTTCCAATGCTTCTGCAATGGCAAATAAATATTGCACTGAATTATTTGGTGCACCGCTTCTATCACCTGGCGCTGCATTTTGCAAGCCTGCACCGAGTGCATTAGCCTGTTTGGCAATGTCGTTTAATGCATCCTTCATTGAAACCGCGATGACAGCAAACTCACTCATAATACTTACTATCCCCTTACCAGGATGATACCAAGTGTCTCTACTTCTTACTGCGTACATATTCACCCTCGTTTTATGATTTTATTATTTATCGTTCTATTGGAAGCATTAATTTATTTATTTTCTTGTTGATCATCAAAACCGCGATGTCGATTTTGTTCAATTTGATAGTCACGATGCTGCATATAAGCGGCACGCATAAACACATATTTATCAAGTGAGGCTTCATTAAATACAGCTTCAGAATGCAAGAGTTGTGCACGACGATCCACCACACCCAATGCATACAATTGGTAACGTCTGGAAGGCGGATAGATGTAGGGATAAACCGAGAATACAAAATAATCGACGGGCAAGCCAATGCCATCACGTATGGTGCTAGGTCCAAAGAAGGGCAGGACAAGATAAGTGGATTGTTGATATCCCCAAGTCGCCAAGGTCATACCAAAATCATTATTGTAATAGGGAAGCTGCATGCGCGTCGCCATATCAAACATGCCGCCAATACCAATGGTGGTGTTAAGCCCTAAGCGCCAAAAATCATTAGCAAATTGATAGAAATGTAATTGCAAAGCGTCATTTGCGATGATGGGTAATTCGCCGATATTATTAAAAAAATTATGTACGCCTTGATTTAGGGGCCTCGGCATAATTTTGTTATAAAAACTCGCGATCGGTTTAAGAAAATAAGTATCGAGATAGTCGTTGAAGGTAAACATGGCACGATTAAATCCATGCAAGGGATCTTTCACTGGCTGACTTGGCGCTGCATCTTCTTGCACTGCGTTTGCGTCAGTCTTATTCGGACTATTGTCGCCATAGGCATTAAATACCATGCTCGCAAAAAAAATACCGGTGATAAAGGCAGAAATAAGCACTCGTCTTTTCTTAGCCATGTGTTCTTCCACTGTAATGGTAAACAATAGGTTAGTTTAGCCTTTGCTCAGGCAGATAACAATCAGGCAAGCATTTTCATGCTATACCCTTCGAGACGATGTAAAAAGCGCCCTCACCCCCTGCCCCTCTCCCTTCGCAAAAAGCGCTCCGGAAGAGGGGAGCGTCCTAAGTTATTTCGAGGAACGAAATTTAGAACTCTCCCCTCTTCCGGAGCGCTTTTTGCGAAGGGAGAGGGGCAGGGGGTGAGGGCGCTTTTTACACCGTCTCGAAGGATAAACAAAACATTCCCACCCCCTTCCCCCCGCAAAAACAGCCGGTATAATACAAGCACTTCTAAAAGGACTAACATGACAATCCATCGCCCTCGCCCCTTAGCTCTTATTATTCTTGATGGCTGGGGATATCGTGAAGAAACTGATGCCAATGCCATTGCTGCTGCACATAAGCCCCATTGGGATGCCTTCTGGCAGCAATATCCACATACTTTGCTAGCAGGATCGGGCTGCTGCGTTGGCTTGCCCGAAGGTCAAATGGGTAATTCCGAAGTGGGACACTTGACCATGGGGGCTGGCCGTCTCGTTTATCAAGATTTATCCCGCATTGATGTCGCCATCGAAAATGGCGATTTTTTTCAGAATAAAATTTTAATTAATAGCATGCTTGAAACAAAACATAAGAACAAAGCACTACATTTGATGGGACTAGTCTCACCTGGCGGCGTGCATAGTCATGAACGACATTTGCATGCACTGATTACACTGGCCGCCAAATTAGGCCTCACACAAGTTTATATTCATGCCTTCCTTGATGGCCGTGATACGCCGCCCAAAAGTGCGCTTGCTTCATTGCAAGCACTTGAAGCCCATTGTCAAAGCTTGCATTGCGGTAAAATTATTTCACTTATTGGCCGTTATTTCGCAATGGATAGAGATCGGCGCTGGGACCGTATTCGCATTGCCTATAACTTAATCATGCAAGGCCGGGCAGATGTGCATGTCGATACGGCAGAAAGAGGATTGGAACTCGCTTATCAACGCGGTGAGACAGATGAGTTTGTGGCAGCAACTAGCATTCACGCAGCGAATCAAGACCCCATCACCATTCATGATGGTGATAGCATCCTATTCACTAATTTTCGTTCTGATCGCGCACGTGAAATGACTCAAGCCTGTATTGATCCCAATTTTGATGGCTTTAACCGTGAAGTGAGGCCAAAGTTGGCTGCCTTTGTCTGTCTCTCTGAATATGACAGCCGATTTTCTTTAGCTGTTGCCTTCCCGCCGCAATCATTAGAAAAAATGCTGGGACAATATGTCAGTGAACAAGGTTATAGGCAATTACGCATTGCCGAAACAGAAAAATATGCCCATGTTACCTTCTTTTTTAATGGCGGAATTGAAGCACCCTCACCGCTTGAAGACCGTATCCTGGTTCCATCACCCGCGGTCGCTACCTATGACTTACAACCACAAATGAGCGCCCCTGAATTAACTGAGCGCCTGGTAAAGGAAATTGAGAGCGGGCAATACGATCTCATTATCTGCAATTTTGCTAATCCTGATATGGTCGGTCACACAGGCAATTTTCAAGCAACAGTCAAAGCTATTGAAATAATAGACAATTGTCTTGCTAAAATCATCAAAGCCTTAGAAAAAGTAGGCGGTGAAGCCTTAATCACGGCTGATCATGGCAATGCAGAGAAAATGTATGATTACTCAACAAATCAAATACATACCGCCCATACCAGTGATCCCGTTCCCTTTATTTACCTTGGCCGCCCTGCAGAAATAACGTCAAAAGAAGGCAGTTTAAGAGATATTGCTCCCACCCTGCTTTATCTCATGGGTCTCACCCAACCGGCAGAGATGACTGGTAAAAGTTTAGTCCGATTAGTATAAAAAAATGGGGAGGTGCTATACTTAAATTAAGCCACTACATGGATACCCCTCGATATGAAGCTAGGCAATGTCTTATCAGTTGTTGGTTTGACAATCGTTTTTATCGGCGCTTCTGTTTCCTCTTTTGCTGAGGATTCTCTTCAAACACCTCCTATTGCCAATCAATTATTAAGTGCTGCGCAACAGGCGCCCCAATCACAGGAGAAGGGCCAACAGGTTAATGATGATGATATCAATCGTTTCACTAATACGATTGTCTTAATTAAAGATTTCTATGTACAAAAGGTGGGTGACAAGGTTTTATTGGATGATGCTATTCGCGGTATGGTGAGCGGCCTTGACCCCCATTCTGAATATTTAGATAGCGATGCTTATAAGGCCCTGCTCATGACAACCGCTGGCGAGTTTGGCGGTGTCGGTATAGAAATCACGCCTGAATATGGCATCCTCAAAGTGGTCTCACCCATGGATGATACACCTGCTGCCAAAGCGGGCATTAAAGCAGGTGACTATATCGTTGCAATCGATACTAAACTTGTTAGTGAAATGACCTTGCAAGATGCAGTGAAAAGCATGCGTGGCAAAGAAGGCTCCTTGGTCACACTCACTGTGATAAGAAAAGGTGAAAAACAACCCCTCACTTTTAAACTCATTAGAGAAGTGATTCATATTGCAAGTGTGAAAAGTAAAATGCTCGATCAAAATTATGGCTACGTGCGCATTACCCAATTCCAAGAACCAACGGCTAAATTAATGCGTGATGCCATTTTGGATTTAAAAACAAAAAACAATGGACATTTAAATGGTTTAATTCTTGATTTACGCAACAATCCTGGCGGTTTACTTGAATCCGCCGTGCAAGTTGTCAATACTTTTATTGATAGCAAGCCCATCAATAAATATAAAGATGTGATTGTCTACACAGAAGGCAGATTGCCTGAGGCTCAATATACAGCAAAGGCAAGTGGCACTGATGTTTTAAATGGCGCACCTATTGTCGTATTAATTAATAGCGGTTCAGCCTCTGCTTCAGAAATTGTTGCAGGTGCCTTACAAGATTATCACCGCGCATTGATTGTCGGCACGACTAGCTTTGGTAAAGGCTCTGTACAAACAGTCATTCCATTAGATAAAGATCATGCTTTAAAACTTACAACTGCCTTGTATCACACGCCTTCTGGCCGAGTCATACAAAATGTCGGCATTGTGCCTGATGTGCCCATCGAAGATTTGAAAATCGTCAACAATAATACTGATGAAGAATTGGCGATGGTCGAACCCATTAAGGAATATCAATTGAAAAATCATCTAGCGGGTACGAGTGCTACATCAAATGATTTGCTCAATTCTAAGAGTGAT
>Ga0207084_1047_pt2 | contig 31562 bp, 29 predicted proteins | sample Alteio_BWMinHeat_55_FD_153543 | JGI IMG/M metagenome (GOLD analysis project Ga0207084, IMG submission 153543) | Enriched cells from forest soil in Barre Woods Harvard Forest LTER site, Petersham, Massachusetts, United States -... | ecosystem: Environmental > Terrestrial > Soil > Temperate forest >...
AAATTAGATAATCTGATTTTTGTCATCAATTGTAATTTGCAACGCTTGGATGGATTGGTGCGTGGCAATGGCAAAATCGTACAAGAATTAGAAGGGATTTTCCATGGCGCCGGTTGGAATGTCATTAAAGTATTGTGGGACAGTCAATGGGATGCGTTGTTTGCCAAAGATACATCGGGCGCATTGTTAAAGCGCTTGGAGGAATGTGTAGATGGCGATTTGCAAACCGCTCATGTGCGTGGTGGTGCTTACAGACGCGAATTTGTATTTAATACCGAAGAATTAAAAGCCATAGTGGCCGATTTATCCGATGAAGACCTGACTCATTTACGCCGTGGTGCACACGATCCCATTAAAGTTTATGCGGCTTATTCTGTAGCGGTTCAACATCAAGGACAACCCACCGTCATTATTACGCAAGGTGTCAAAGGATATGGATTAGGTACCACGACCACAGAAGGGAGAAACGTGGCGCATAATCAGTTGGAACTCAGTAAAGAAGAATTAATCGCTTTTCGCGACCGCTTCGATTTGCCTTTAACCGAAGAACAATTGCTAAAGGCTGAATTTTATAAACCCAAAGAAAATAGCGAAGAGTTGCGCTATCTACAAGCCAGACGCAAAGCTTTAGGCGGTTATCTGCCTGCACGTGAGGTCGTTTCTCACTCTTTACCCGTCCCGCCTTTATCGGCTTTTGAAGCGGTCTTGCAAGGTTCGGCAGACAGGACTATGTCCACGACTATGGTATTAGGACGCATTTTAAATGTGCTACTGAAAGATAAAACCATAGGCCCGCGTTTAGTGCCTATTTTTTCGGACGAAGTGCGTACGTTTGGTTTGGAAGCGCTATTTAGGCAAGTCGGTATTTACTCTTCTGTGGGCCAGTTATATACACCAGAAGATAAAGAACAATTTTTGTATTATCACGAAGTGGAAAATGGTCAAGTATTGGAAGAAGGGATTACTGAGGCAGGGTGTATGTGTTCTTGGATTGCAGCAGCCACCTCGTATGCCAACAACCGCTTTCCTATGATTCCTTTTTTTACTTATTACTCTATGTTTGGCTTTCAACGCATAGGCGATCTCATTTGGGCGGCGAGTGATATGCGCGCGCGCGGTTTTTTAATTGGTGCCACAGCAGGACGCACCACCTTAGAAGGGGAAGGGTTACAGCATCAAGACGGAACTAGCTTGTTAGTCGCATCCACCGTGCCTAATTGCCGGGCTTATGATCCTTGTTTTGGTTACGAGATGGCCGTCATCATTCAACACGGATTACAAGAAATGGTGACAAAAGAAAAGGATGTGTACTATTACATCATGGCTATGAATGAACGTTATGTACAACCGGCCCTACCTAAAAAAATGGAAGCAGGCATTATTCAAGGCTTGTATTTGCTGAGTGAAGGCGGTAAAGGCCAGCATCATGTGCAACTCTTAGGGAGTGGAACTATTTTAAATGAAGTGATAGCCGCAGCAGAGTTGCTGAAAAAAGATTTTGATGTGACGGCGGATGTGTGGAGTGCCACCAGTTTTGGAGAATTACGCCGGGACGGTCAAGCCACTGAACGTGCTAATATGTTTGCGCCTGAGAAAAAACCAGTGCTTTCTTATGTGGAACAGTGTTTAAAAGACCGTAAAGGGCCGGTGATTGCGGCCACTGATTATGTGCGTGCGTACGCAGATTTGATTAGACCGTATGTGCAGCGCACGTATGTGACTTTAGGCACAGACGGATTTGGTCGTAGTGATACCCGTGCGAATTTACGCCACTTTTTTGAAGTGGATCGATATTATGTGGTGATAGCGGCATTATATGCTTTAGTGAAAGACGGCAAGATGTCAGCGGATGAGGTGACTAAGGCAATGAAGAAATACGGCATTGATCCCAAGAAACCTAATCCTATTACTGTGTAATGGCTTGTGCGTGGCATATAAATAATCTGAAGGAGATGACCTTGGCATCTATTAAACCGATTACGATACCCGATCTAGGTGGGGCAACGGATGTGACCGTGATTGAAATTTTAGTCAAGCCAGGGGATAAGGTGACCACAGAATCGTCTGTCGTGACATTGGAATCTGACAAAGCCACTATGGAATTGCCTGCTACCGAAGCTGGCGTCATCAAAGAAATCAAAGTCAAAGTGGGCGCTAAAGTGAATATGGGTTCGGTGATCATGACCGTAGAAACGAATGCTGCTCCTGCCAAAGCGGAAGAAACAAAATCCAAACCTAAACCTACTTCTGCGCCTAAACGTAACGGTTCTAAAAAAGCAGCGGCAGCACCCATTCCGGAACCCGAAGAAAAGGAAGAAGCGGAAGCAGTTGAAGAGACAGAAGAAGCCGCACCGGTTTTGACAGGTGTGTTGGAATCCTCAAATGATGTGCATGCCGGCCCTGGCGTACGTCGTTTGGCCCGTGAATTGGGGGTGAATTTAATGACTGTCACCGGTAGCGGTCCTAAGCAACGTATTTTAAAAGAAGACGTGCAAGGGTTTGTGAAAAACCAATTAACGCAATTACAAAGCGGGGGCATGCCTATGACTTTGCCCGCGGCACCGTTAATTGATTTCACCAAATTTGGTCCTGTTGAGACCAAAGCGCTGTCGCGCATCAAAAAAATTTCCGGCAAAAATTTACAACGCAATTGGATGATGATTCCTCATGTCACGCAATTTGCCGAAGCAGATATCACTGCATTGGAAGATTTCCGTCAATCACAAAAAGCAGAATTAGAAAAACAACAAGTCAAACTAACACCGTTGGTCTTTATCATGAAAGCCGTAGTGGGATCACTAAAAGCGTTTCCAAATTTTAATGCTTCCATTGATGCTTCCGGTGAAAATTTATTATTAAAAAAATATTTTCATTTGGGCGTGGCCGTAGATACGCCAGACGGTTTGGTCGTACCGGTGATTAAAGATGTGGATAAAAAAGGATTGATTGAACTCGCTAAAGAATTGGCGCAAATGAGTGAGAAAGCCCGCAAAAAACAATTAATGCCAGGCGATATGCAGGGCGGCTGTTTTTCTATTTCCAGTTTAGGTGGGATTGGTGGCACGGCTTTTACGCCCATCATTAATGCGCCCGAAGTGGCTATTTTAGGTATTTCCAAATCGTCGTATAAACCGGTTTATCAAGACGGTGGGTTTGTGCCGCGCTTAATGTTGCCGCTCTCGCTTTCTTACGATCATCGTGTGATTGATGGGGCAGATGGCGCGCGTTTCATTATGCATTTAACTAATATGTTATCTGATATTCGCAATTTATTATTATAGGAAACAAGAAATGAGTATCCAAACTGAAGTCGTTGTATTGGGTAGTGGCCCGGGTGGCTATACCGCTGCTTTTCGTGCCGCTGATTTAGGAAAAAAAGTAGTGATGATTGAACGTTATCCCACTCTGGGAGGCGTGTGTTTGAATGTGGGTTGTATTCCTTCCAAAGCGTTATTGCATGCCGCCAAAGTGGTGGATGAAGCAGCAGAAATGTCAGATCGAGGAGTACAATTCGGCCAGCCTAAAATAGACAATAAAAAATTAGGGGACTGGAAAAATAGCGTGGTCGCTAAATTGACGGGCGGCCTGAAAATGTTAGCCAAGCAACGCAAAGTGGACATTGTCACTGGGGTAGGAAAATTTATTTCTGATCATGCCATTGAAGTCACTATGGCTGATGGTAAAAAAGAAACGGTGCAATTTGAGCAAGCCATCATTGCCGCAGGTTCTCGTCCCATTGCACTTCCTTTCTTGCCTTCTGATCCCCGCATAATGGATTCTACCGGTGCCTTGGAATTAGCGGACATCAAAGGACACATGCTGGTGATAGGTGGCGGTATTATTGGATTTGAAATGGCAACAGTGTATTCGACCTTGGGCACTGAAATTACAGTGGTGGAATTGATGGACCAAATTCTTCCCGGCGTGGATGCAGACATAGTCGCACCGCTTTATAAGCGCATGAAACCGCGTCTTAAAAATTGTTATTTAAAAACGAAAGTGACTAAAGTGGAAGCCAAAAAAGACGGTCTGTATGTGACATTTGAAGGAGAGAATGCACCTAGCAAACCAGAAAAATTCGATAGAATTCTGTGTTCCGTAGGCCGACGTCCCAATGGCGATCAAATTGATGCAGCAAAAGCCGGCGTAAAAGTAGACGAACGTGGCTTTATTCCCGTGGACAAACAAATGCGTACCAATGTCCCGCATATTTATGCCATAGGCGATGTGGTAGGTAATCCCATGTTGGCCCACAAAGCCATGCCAGAAGCCCGAGTCGCTGCGGAAGTGATTGCCGGACTCAAACATTATTTTGATCCTAAATGTATTCCCAACGTGGCCTATACCGATCCCGAAGTGGCCTGGGTTGGCGTCACTGAAAATGAAGCTAAAACCAAAGGTCTTTCTTACGGCAAAGGCGTCTTCCCATGGGCGGCGAGTGGCCGTTCTTTAGGAATTGGTCGCAGCGAAGGACTGACTAAACTGATCATTGAAGATTCCACGCATAGAGTCATAGGTGCAGGCATTGTTGGGCCTAATGCCGGTGAATTAATTGCTGAAATAGGTTTGGCCATAGAAATGGGCTGCGATGTGGAAGATTTATCGCTGACTATTCATCCTCATCCCACTTTATCTGAGACGCTTGCTTTGGCAGCGGAAGTGTTTGAAGGTACGATTACGGATTTGTATTTGCCTAAGAAAAAAGAAAAAGAGAAAGCACAGGGTTAATCCTATTCACTCCACATCAATGAATAAATTCTCTCTCCTCCCGCACTTGGTGCGGGATTGCGAGAGAAGGGCATTAAGCTATTACTTCTCAAACGGACTCACTGCTGCAATAAAATACTCCCTTCCATTAGGCACGTATTCACAAAGCCAATAACGTGGAATGTCCACGGGATGTGCGTCCTCAATGACAATAGGGGCTTGGTCAAAATAAATTTGTCCTTGCCTCATGGCTTGACTTTTGGTTTCGACGGTAGGCAAAAACGTTCCGAATTCCACTCTCCATAGTCTTTCTTGATAAGTAAAATAATCTGAAACAAAAGACCAATAAGTAGGATCGTAGGGATGTTGAGATGCGTTAATGAGCTTGACCGCTTTTACACTATCATTAGACGGACAAGTTAACTCTAAAGCCAATAAAGAATGGGAAAAAGAAAAAAGCCACATTGCTAACGTTATTCTAAAAAAAGTTTTTTTCATAAGTAATTCCTCAAAAAAATAATCGTCATCCCCGCGCAGGCGAGGACCCATAGTGATAATAGAAAATAAAAAGTAGGGTGGGTTAGCGCAAAACGCGCGTCATCTACCACGCAAACGGTTTAAACAAATTTCTGCTGCAGAAAATCAAAGATAAAATGATAAAAATGATAAACAAGGGGAGGTAAAACGCAAGCCATGATAATCACCCATTCCTATCCACGCAAGCATTTTATGGCTATACTATACGGCATTATGCTGCGAACCCTATTCCAATCTGACCTAGAACACATTTTAATGATTGAAAAAGCCGTCCACGTTTCGCCGTGGACAGAACAAACCTTTAAAGCGTGTTTTCAATCGAATTATAGAGGCTTCGTAATGGAAGCCAATAAAACACTCATTGGTTTTATTATTATTTCGCTAGGTGTGGAAGAATGCCATGTTCTCAATTTAGGAGTAGCCCATGCTTATCAACGTCAGGGCTATGGCCATCAATTGCTTTTGCATGCTTTAAATTATGCTAAATCACAAGGTCTTCGCATTGTCTATTTAGAGGTAAGACGCACCAATTCACGGGCAATTTCGCTTTATAAAAAATTACAATTTCAACTCGTGGGAGAACGTAAAGGGTATTATCAAACGGTCTCGGGGCCAGAAGATGCCTTGATTTTTGCTAGAAGTTTGCAAGAAATGGCGTGACAATCCACCCTCAAAATGTTATAAAATAACCCACTTCTTTATTGTTGAATAAAAAATATATTAAAAATACCTGCTGCCATCACTATTTAAAAAATAACACACTGATTTACCGGAGGAGATAATGATAGCTCGACATCCTTATGAAATTGCACTCATTGAGGCCATCAAGCAAGGCCGTGTACCACATGTAGAAACCTTTATTGCCTTCATTCAAGAAACTGCCACTGCCAGTATGGAAAGTACCGATGAGCAGAAACGACATTTTATTCATATCGCTTATGAAGAAAGTAGTTCTGCAGTCTTAGATGTCTTAAAAAGGCATACTCCGCAATGGCCATTAGTGAAAGATGGGAATGGTAATACCTTATTTCATCTTGCCTCCTTACGCGGGGACATTGCGACCATGCAAGCATGCTTGGATATGCTCAGTTTCCAAGAGGGGACGGGTTTGATTGATCAAGTGAATAGAGAAGGTAACACGCCTTTGTATTTGGCTTGCAAGAAGCAATCGGTACGAGCAGTGGAATTTTTATTAGGACATGGGGCTCAGTTAAATTTTGAAAATAATCAGGGTGAACGCGTCAATGAAAATGATTTTACTCCGGAAGGCATATTAAATTTAGCTCGCCAAGGCTATTTTATCGCTAAACATTTTCCAAACGCGTTTTTATCCTCTATGCAACTTCTTTCCTTGAAAAATATCGCTGAATCTGAAAATCCACTCATGCCGATTGCATTTTTTATGGAGACTATCGCCTCTGATTTACCATGGGAAGCTGATTTTCCGGTACAATTTGTCGATTATCAAGTAGCAACATCCCAATTGGCTTTGCTCGATCAAGAACCAAGAAAAAGAAAAACGCAGCTTTTAGAAGAACGCGGTCAAAGCGATAGGACACGTTGGATGGAGATAGACAAAGAACTGGATGAGATTAAATTCATAGAAACAGAAACACTTTTGCGTAATCTCGAGCATACAGCCACTCGGCAATCCCCTTATGAAAGAAATCTAGCCCTGCTAAGTTTTTCTTTTACTGTCAGTGCTCAATTATCTTTGGTGGAATTGTGTCTTGCACATTTTAAATTGAATCCTCTTGTTTCTCCTGCAGAAGAGTATGCTCAAAAAGAAGGAGGCACTAATTTTATGCCTATTGAATTACAAAAACGCTTACCTACTTATTTTGCGAAGAAAATAGGGAATTCTCAAGAAAAAGAGAAAGAAAAGGAAAATGAAGAAGAGAAGGAAAAAGAAAAGGGAAAAGAAGACAGCCTAGATGAGGTCGCAAATCAAGCATTAGAAATAGAAGAAACTCCAGTAGATAATAATGCATCGCTTAACGCAGAAAGAAACACGTTGAATCAGTTAATCCAACATCTCCAAACGTTACGATCTTCTAGGAAATTACAACGCAAGAAAGATGTCTGTCGATCGGATATAGCACAATTTGTTGGTATTGGAGGAAGTAGTGTTATAAGTCTAACGATTTTGTTCGTTCTGTTATTGCTTAGCCAAGTACTTCCTCAAGATAACGAGAATTCTTCTTTTTATGGAATAGATCGCACATCGCTATTAATTATAGCGGCAGTAATTGGAAGTGCGGGTTCGGCACTTACGCTGATTCCTTTTTTTCTTTTCTGTCTACATCCCAAGGCTGTGCTTCCACTCGTGGAAAAATTTTCCCGCATAGACGATGAAACATTACGTCAGGTCATTGCGGAATTGGAAATAGTGTACGGTGTCGTTTCCGCCCGAGAAGATATTAATACCACGCCTGAATTTAATGCGTTTAAAACGAAAATTGATGATCTTACGACTATTCAATCGGCTCAGCACATGCTAATCACTTTAGACCTGTTAATAAAAGATATACAGCGCTTGCAAGCTCATCTCAATGACACTAAGAAACCGCTTGGACTGGGTCCTTATAGTCTATTTAGTCTAAGCGTAGCCGATAAAATGAGAGGGCCGGATAGTATAGTCATTGACGTAAGAGATCCGGCAGATGCGGTTGAAATGCCCTTGTTGGGAAGTTAAAAACTTGCTAAATTGACGGGCTGACACTTAGCACTCCCAAAAAAAAGGCCAACATCATGATTGAAATTACTTCTATGCGGAATTACCTCAAAGAATTGCAGGCCCGTTTGCATAGTATTTGGGGGTATCTTTGAAGTTGATAATAAAAAGACGCGACTGCTCACCATCAAGCAAGAATTAGAAGACCCCGTCCTTTGGAAGCAACAGGATAAAGCTCAAGCCTTAGGTAAAGAACGCGCCCTATTAGAAGAAGTGGTAGAGCGCATGGAAAAGCTCGCCCAGCATCTCAGTGAAACAGAAGAATTATACGAAATGGCTTTTGTTGAAAACGATACGGATATGTTAGAGACCATAGCCAAAGAAGCAGAAAAGCTCACCAAACAAATTGAAGAATTAGAATTTCGCCGTATGTTTTCTGGGGAGATGGATGCCAATGCCGCTTATATGGACATTCAATCGGGCTCAGGTGGGACTGAGGCACAAGATTGGGCAAATATGTTGCTGCGTATGTATTTACGCTGGGGTGAGCGGCATGGATTTAAAACAGAGTTGATTGAAGTGTCCGCAGGTGAAGTCGCTGGCATCAAAAGTGCCACGGTAAAATTTGAAGGAGGATACGCCTATGGCTGGCTGCGTACAGAAAGCGGGGTGCATCGTTTAGTTCGTAAATCTCCCTTTGACTCCAATAATAAACGGCATACGTCCTTTGCTTCCGTATTTATTTCCCCTGAATTAGATGACAATGTGGCCATAGAAGTGAATCCCGCCGATTTAAGGGTGGATACGTATAGAGCGAGTGGGGCAGGAGGCCAGCATGTTAACCGTACGGATTCCGCTGTTCGCATTACCCACGTGCCCTCGGGAATAGTGGTGCAATGTCAATCGGACCGCTCCCAGCATAAAAACCGGGCCCAGGCCATGAAACAATTGCGCGCTAAACTCTATGAAATGGAAATCCAAAAGCAAAAAGATAAACAATTAGCCTTAGAAGCCGGCAAAAAAGAAATCACTTGGGGTAGTCAGATTCGTTCTTATGTGTTAGATAAGTCTCTTATTAAGGATTTACGTACGGGTGTAGAAATTGGCAATACCCAAGGCGTATTGGATGGGGATTTGGATAAATTTATTGAAGCTAGTTTATTAAATGGATTGTAATCATGGCCGCACAGCAACCAGAAAATGAAATCGTTAATACTTCAGATCTAATTGAACAACGCCGCAGCAAATTAGCGGAATGGCGCCAAGGCGGTCATGCTTATCCTACGGATTTTCGCCGTGATTCGCTGGCGGCGGATGTGTTGGCTCGTTACAGCGCCTTATCAGAACCCGAGCTAGAAGCCCAGCCCGTACACGTCAGTTTGGCCGGCCGCATGATGACTCGACGTTTGATGGGAAAAGCCAGCTTTACGCATATTCAAGATATGTCAGGACGTATTCAACTCTATGTGCGCGAAGAAAGTGTGACGCCAGCCCTTTATGAAGCATTTAAACAATGGGACTTAGGCGACATTATAGGTGTAAAAGGGCATTTGTTTAAAACCAAGACCGGTGAATTGTCCGTCAAAGTGGACAGTGTGCAATTACTCACTAAAGCCCTCAGACCCTTGCCCGATAAATTTCATGGGTTGACCGACCAAGAAATGCGATACAGACAACGGTATTTGGATTTAATTGCCAATGAAGACACGCGCCGCACCTTTATCATTCGTTCGCAAATCACCAATGGCATACGCGAGTTTTTACAACAACGTGATTTTTTAGAAGTGGAAACGCCCATGATGCAAGTATTGGCGGGTGGAGCTGCTGCTAAACCGTTTATCACCCATCATCATGCCTTGGACATGCCGCTTTATTTACGCATCGCACCGGAATTATATTTAAAACGCTTGGTCGTCGGTGGTTTTGAGCGCGTGTTCGAAATCAACCGTAATTTTCGCAACGAAGGTTTGTCCACCCGACATAATCCTGAATTTACCATGCTGGAATTTTATCAAGCCTACGCCGATTACCGTGATTTAATGGACATGACGGAAACCTTATTTAGAGAGTTGGCCCAGCATATCTTGGGGACGACTAAAGTGACTTATCAAGAATATGAATTAGATTTTAACCAACCCTTTACTAGATTGACTTTGTTGGAAGCCATTTTAAAATTCAATTCTGATATTAAATTGCAAGAGTTGCAGTCTTTAGAAGCTGCGAGGCGCACCGCGAAAAAATTATCACTTTCTTTTCAAGACAGTGATGGCTTGGGAAAAATCCAAGTCGCGATTTTTGAACATACGGTGGAAACTAAATTGATTCAACCGACATTTATTACTGAATATCCCGCAGAAGTTTCTCCCCTTGCCCGCCGCAACGATCAAAATCTTTTTGTGACCGATCGTTTTGAACTCTTTATCGCCGGCCGTGAAATTGCGAATGGCTTTAACGAATTAAACGATCCCGAAGATCAAGCTGCACGCTTCCGTCAACAAATGGAAGAAAAAGCCGCCGGTGATGAAGAAGCTATGCCTTATGATGCCGATTACATTACCGCTTTAGAACACGGCTTACCTCCGACTGCAGGTGAAGGCATAGGCATAGATCGTTTAGTCATGCTATTCACCAACGCGCCTTCTATTCGTGATGTGATTCTTTTTCCGCATATGAGACCTAAGGAATAATGACTCTTTCATCTCGAGCAACGACTCGCCTTATTGCCTGCGTCATCTCTCTACCGCTTGGCGCCATTCGCCGCATCCCGCGTCATTACCCGTCTCCCGCGTCATCCCAGCGAAAGCTGGGATCCATGTTTTTTTAAACATTTGCATCCATTTTCATTTTTAGGAAAAACTGGATCCCAGCTTTCGCTGGGATGACGCAGCGGGGTAAATTGCGGAGATACGCAGCGGGGTAAACTGCTGGGATGATGCGTAACAGAGTAGTTAATAGAAGGATCACTTTCCATGAAACCTCAACTCGGCTTTTCTTTACTAGAACTCACGCTATCCCTAGCCATCATCACACTGCTCGCCGCCATCTCTCTTCCTGCATTAAATGATTTCTACCACCACACCCAACAAAAACAATTACGCTCACAATTAATGCACGCCATTGAATTGGCGAGACATCAAGCCTTAGCACAAGAAACCTCAGTTGCATTATGTAAAAGTGATCAAGGATTTATTTGCTCTAACCAAGCTAAAAATAAACTACTTATTTTTATCAATCCCAACGCAGACGGTGTTTTGACGGATAAACATCAGCTCCTTTTCACATTGTCCTTGTCCACTTCTCAGGGCAATTTACACTGGCGTTCATTTTCCTCACATCGTGATTATTTAGTATTTTCCTCTCAAGGTACGCTGCAAAACGATAACGGCACTTTTTGGTATTGTGCTAACCATACGTCTTTTCCTGTATGGGCCGTGATAGTAAATCAATCCGGCCGCGCGCGTTATCTTGAACCTAATCGTCAAGATAAAATAATTGACGGCCAGGGAAAGCAGTTAAAATGTGAATGAAGTGCGATTTTTATCCACGACTCAATTGTGGAGACGCTTCCTTTTCCAGCTCATCAGTCTTCTCAAGCTCATCCGTTTTTTCAGGGTCATCAATAGCGAGTAAGGTTAAGGCAGGAGGCTTACCAACACTGCTCGATTTTTTCCACACCCGTTACTTTTTTTTCACCCACTGCATTTAAAACAAGCTTCCCACAAGCCGCATCTTTTTCCGCTTGTTCTGCAAGTGGTGTCGCTACCACGACATAGTCTGCATAATCAGCAGACTGAATGCTTAAACGATAATGTTGATTGGCTACCGACTCAGGGCTATGCAATGCTGCCAATGTGGCACCGGCATACGTATTGTGCTCAGCCCAATACTGTTCCATTCCCACAGCGAGCGCAGTAAGCGCGTGAGCGGCCTCTAACCGTTTAACTTGAGTGAGATACTGTGAGTAAAGCGGAAAACCTAAAGAAAGCACAATGCCGACTATGGCCAGCACTGTCAATAACTCAACGAAATGAAATCCTTGTTGATCATCCAAGATCGCGTCCTCATCTATTTAATTTGATAGCCACTTCCGCTAATCGTTTGCCCAAGGCCATGCACAAGCGCTGTTCTTCGTCAGTGATGGGATTTTTCCCTTGAGCGCCAGCAAGATGAGACGCCCCGTAAGGCGTGCCACCGCTTTGCGTTGTGGTCAAATCCGGTTCCGTATAAGGCAAGCCCAGCAACACAAAACCCAAATGAAATAAAGGCAACATCATACTGAGCAAGGTAGTTTCCTGGCCACCGTGCATGCTAGAAGTGGAACTGAATACCACGGCAGGTTTATTCACCAAATTTCCAGACAGCCATAAGCTAGTCGTTTGATCAATGAAATATTTCAATGGTGCTGCCATGTTACCAAAGCGCGTGGGACTACCTAACGCTAAGCCATCGCAGTTTTTTAAATCATCCAAGGTGACATAAGGTGCGCCGTGATCAGGCACGCTTTTATCGGTGGCTTCCGTCGTTGTCGACACCGGTGGCACCGTGCGTATTTTAGCTTCCATTCCAGGAACCGATTCAATACCACGCGCAATATATTGCGCCATTTGCTTCACCGCACCATAGCGGCTGTAATACAGCACGAGAATACTGGCCATGAGATTTCCTTTTATTTCATTTTAGAGAGGACCCACTCCATCGCACAGTCTGGCAATAGGCGATGCAACAATGCTAAAGATTGTGCTGGCCTACCGACAAAATAGTGAGTGCTAGGTTTAGGATGCTCTAGTGCATGAATTAATTGTTTAACGACGGCGGAAGACGGCAGACTCAAATTATTCTTTTGTTTTTTAAAATAGGTTTGTTCTAAGCGCGTATATTCTTTTTCATGCGCGCTACTCACTCTTTGGTCGCGCTGTTGTTGATACAGTTGATAGGCATTATCGCGCAATTGAGTGGTGATAGGGCCGGGATTAATCAAACTGACATGAATAGAGGTGCCGCGTAATTCTTGTCTTAAGGTTTGGCTAAAGGCTTCCAATGCAAATTTAGAAGCATTGTAAGCGCCGTAATAAGGCAAGGTGATAATTCCCAAGATAGAACTATTTTGAATGATGCGCCCCTGTCCTTGTTTACGCATAATGGGCAGCACTAAACGGACCAATTCCATAGGCCCAAACACATTGGTCTCAAATTGAGCGCGTAATTGATCGCGCGATAAATCTTCAATGGCACCCGCTTGTAACATACCCGCATTATTAAAAAGGGCGTCCAATTTTCCACCCGTGAGGGCCAACACTTGGTCCAAGGCTTTTTGCATGGAATTTTTATCATTGACGTCCAATTGCAGACTTTCCAACCCTTGAGCACGTAACCGGGCCACATCGTTTTCCTTACGGGCCGAGGCAAATACCCTATAACCTCTTTCCTTGAGGGCCAAGGCAGAAGTCAGTCCAATGCCACTTGAGCATCCCGTGATCAATATCGATTTTTCTTCCATTACGAATAAATCCTTCTTATTTTTTGCTGCCAGCCGAATTTTTGAGTATTCTACTCACCTTATATGTTAGGGTCTATTGTTTGAGGTGTATGATGCCAATTTATGAATACGAATGCGGGGCATGTGGCCATCATTTGGAAGCCTTTCAAAAGATCACGGAAGCGGCGTTGGTAGAATGCCCCGTCTGCCATCAAGGAAAGTTAGCTAAAATCATGTCGGCAACGTCCTTCCAGCTCAAAGGCACGGGTTGGTATGCTACTGATTTTCGCGACAAAGGCAAACCTAAACCGGCTGAATCGGATAAAAGTGGCGAAAGTGGTTCAGGTACGTCATCGGGCGGCGATAGTAAAACGACTGAAAGCAAAGAAACGAAAACCAAAGAAACCAAAGAAACAAAAGAAACGAAAGAAACGAAAGAGACTAAAACAAAATCATCTGATTCTTCATCATCAACGACTTAAGAGGCACTGATTTATGATTGCACGCATTAGAAAATATTTTATTTCTGGCTTATTGGTATGGTTACCCGTATGGATCACTTTGCTGGTCATTAAATTTTTGGTGGATATATTAAGCAAGTCCTTACTCTTGCTTCCCCATGAATATCAGCCCGATGTGTTATTAGGATTTCACGTCCCAGGGGTGGGTGTCATTATCACCGTGCTAGTTATCTTTTTTACCGGTGTCTTAGTGGCCAACTTTGTGGGACGGCGCTTGGTCGCACTAGGTGATGCCATAGTAGGACGCATCCCTCTGGTCAGGACCATTTATACCGGCGTGAAGCAAGTCACCCAAACCTTGTTTACACCTGGCGGCCAATCTTTCCGCAAAGTCTTGTTAGTGGAATATCCCTGCGAAGGCATTTGGAGCATTGCATTCCAAACGGGTGAAGTGAGCAAAGAAATTGAAGGGTTAGTGAAAGGTGATCCCATGGTGAGTTATTTTATTCCCACCACGCCTAATCCCACTTCCGGTTTTCTGATGATGGCGCCACGCAGCCGAGTAAAAGAAATCGATATGAGTGTGGACCAAGCGTTAAAATTCGTCATTTCCTTGGGCGTGGTGCAGCCAGGAATGCAAACCAGCGATAAGAAAACCAAACAAACCAAACAAATTCGTTAGATAGATATAGGACCATTCAATGCGTAGTCATTATTGTGGCCAAGTAACTGCCGATATACTGGGCCAAGAAGTCACCTTAGTCGGATGGGTGCATAGACGGCGTGATCATGGGGGCGTGATTTTTATTGATTTGCGTGACAGAGAAGGACGAGTGCAACTCGTCATCAACCCCGAGCAAAAAAAAGCGTTTGCTGTCGCAGAGACCGTGCGCAGTGAATTTGTGATGCAAGCCAAAGGCAAAGTCAGAAAGCGTCCGCAAGGAACCGTCAATTCCAATTTGAGTACCGGTGAGATAGAAGTGGAAGTGCTAGAACTGGTGATATTAAATCGGTCTGACCCTTTACCTTTTCCCATTGATGATGAATATCACGACGTCGGTGAAGAAACGCGTCTGCGTTATCGGTATTTAGACATACGTCGTCCTGAAATGCTTGCGCGCATACAATTTCGCGCCAAAATCACGCGTTATCTCCGACGTTATTTAGATGAAAAAGGTTTTCTTGATGTGGAAACGCCGTGTTTAACGCGGGCCACTCCCGAAGGCGCACGCGATTATCTGGTACCCAGCCGCACGCGTCCCGGTAGCTTTTATGCCTTACCGCAATCGCCTCAGCAATTTAAACAATTACTCATGATGGGCGGCATTGATCGCTATTATCAAATTGTGCGTTGCTTCCGCGATGAAGATTTACGTGCAGACAGACAACCGGAATTCACTCAATTAGATATTGAAACCTCTTTTTTAAATGAAGCTGAAATTCAACAATTGATGGAAGAAATGATAAGCGGTTTGTTTGCCGAATTATTACAAGTCAATTTTCCTCATCCCTTTCCACGCATGACGTATGCCGATGCCATGAGCCGCTTTGGTTCTGATAAACCGGATTTGCGCATTCCCTTGGAATTAGTAGAGATTGGGGATTTAGTGCGCGAAGTGGATTTTAAAATTTTTGCTGAAGCAGCCAAAGACCCTCACAGTCGAGTTGTTGCTTTACGTGTCCCTCAAGGCGCAACCCTCAGTCGCAAAGAAATTGATGATTACACCCGTGACATCAGTGTATTTGGCGCACGCGGACTCGCTTACATCAAAATCAATGCGGAAGGTAAAGAAGGCTTGCAATCTCCTATTTTAAAATTCCTACCGGATGCGGTCATTCAACATATTCTCGAACGCACACAGGCTAAAGTCGGCGATATTATTTTCTTTGGCGCGGATAAAGCCAATATCGTCAATGATTCTTTAGGCGCGTTGCGCCTAAAAGTAGGGCAAGACCGTGGCTTGGTAGAACCTGGATTTAACATTTTGTGGGTGACGGATTTTCCCATGTTTGAAAAAGGGGAAGGGCGTTTGTCTGCTTGCCATCATCCGTTTACCTCTCCCAAAGCGGACAGCGTAGAAGAACTCATGCGCGATCCTGCTCACGCGTTGGCCCGCGCTTACGATATGGTATTAAACGGCAGCGAAATTGGCGGCGGTTCTGTGCGTATTCATTCTTCAGAAATGCAAATGGCCGTGTTTAATTTGTTGAACATTGATAGTAAAACCGCACAAGATAAATTCGGCCATTTGTTGACGGCCATGAAATTAGGCTGTCCTCCGCATGGCGGCATTGCCTTTGGTATTGATCGTATCGTGATGTTAATGACGGGCGCCACTTCCATACGCGATGTGATTGCCTTCCCCAAAACGCAAACCGCTACCGATCCTTTAATGGATGCGCCTGCACCCGTAGAACCTGAACAATTAATTGAATTGAACATACGCGTGGTTCATCCCAAGCAAAAACCGGAGGAAAAATAACGTGGCCGGACATAGTAAATGGGCGAATATCAAACGCCATAAAGCCAAAGTCGATGCCAAGCGCGGCAAACTTTATACCAAATTAATTCGTGAAATCACGGTAGCCGCCAAATTAGGCGGCGGAGAAGCTAACAGCAATCCGCGTTTGCGCGCCGCTTTAGATAAAGCTTTAGAAGCCAATATGACTAAAGATGTGATCGAACGTGCTATCAAACGCGGCGTGGGTGGCATGGAAGGGGAAATGGTGGAAGAAATCCGCTACGAAGGCTACGGGCCTAGCGGTATTGCCGTCATAGTGGATTGCATGACCAATAACCGCAACCGTACCGTGGCGGATGTCAGGCATGCTTTCACTAAACACGGCGGTAATTTAGGCACCACTGGCTCTGTCGCTTATCTCTTCACTCAACAAGGTCAAATCACCTTTGCTCCTGGCGTAGATGAAGAGCGACTCATGGAATCAGCTTTAGAACTCGGTGCTTGGGATATTTTATCTCATGACGACAAAAGCATGGACATCATTACCACACCAGAAACCTTTATTCACATCAAAGACGGCTTAAACAAAGCGGGATTTCATCCCGTACAAGCGGAACTCACCATGCAAGCCAATACCCAAGTTCTGGTGACCGATAAAGAGATAGCTGAAAGTGTGATGACTTTAATTGAGATGCTGGAAGATTTAGACGACGTACAATCCGTTTACTCCAATGCCGATATCGCAGAAAAGTTGTTAAACGAATTGTCTTAAACGAATTATCTTAAATGGAAAATACTCTCTAAAAAAATCTCCTCCCCACAAAAAAATCCCCTCCCCCCTTGCGGGGGAGGGCTAGGGAGGGGGGTGCTTAGAGAAAAAGTGGAGAAGGACATGACCACCATCATAGGCATAGACCCCGGCTCCCGCCGCACTGGCTATGGCATCATACGCCTAGAAGGCAACCGCTACACTCACATCACCAGCGGCTATTTAGACGTGACTGCCTATTCTTCTTGCGAACGCTTGCGCCCCATTTATCTAGGCCTACAAGAAATACTGCAATCCTATCAACCCCAAGAAGCGGCCATAGAACAAGTTTTTATGCATGAAAACCCTGGCTCCGCACTCAAATTAGGCCAAGCCCGCGGCGCTGCTATAGTCGCCTTGACTATTCCCATCGCGGAATACTCCGCCCGCGAAGTCAAAAAATCCATAGTCGGTCACGGCGCTGCTAGTAAAGAACAAATACAATTCATGGTAAAACGCCTTCTCAATTTAAAACAAGATTTACAAGCCGATGCCGCTGATGCTTTGGCCATTGCTTTATGCCACGCCCACGCTCGCAATTTACGTAAACTCACTGATCTTGCAGAAAAAAAAGGATGACAAGATACTCGGAATGATAATCCGGACAAAAAACCGGACATTTCAGCTGACATTAATGATACATCACGGCAAATGCTTACTCTTATGATCCAACTGGGCAATCAATTTATTTCTCACCGACAAATTAATTTTTTCCGCATGCCACATCAGCAATAATTCCGATCTTTCTATTTCCACAATTTGCGCCACCAACGAACTATCACGCCGTTTTTCTGTCGTGTCATCGTCTACTATCTCTTTACCATCGCGATCAATTTTTTCAGACAATTGTTTTTTCTGAAACCGATATTCTTGAAGATATAAATCCACTTCATCCATTAAAGGCGTGCTTTTTACTATTTTTTTATAATCACACAGCCAGCGCAAAACAGCTTGAGTCATGCGCAATTTAGCGGTCAATTCAGCCAGATGTTCATCATGCTTTTCTCGTAGGCCGTATTGCTGCGCACCAATCACTTTCAGTAACCAAGGCAAGGTTAATCCTTGAACCAGTAGCGTTACCACAATCACACAAAATACAAGAAAAACAATGAGCTCTTGTGGATGGAGGATTTGACTCGTCGCGGGTAAAGCAGGAACGGCCAATGCCGCTGCCAACGAAATCCCACCGCGCATTCCCGCCCAAGAGACGATAAAAGAATATTGCCAAGGAGGGTAGGGGTCTCGTTTGCGTATAGCGGGAAATAAAGCGCGGGGTAAATAAGCGACAGCGCCATAGACCCATAAAAAACGCCCTAAAATTACGATTAACACCGTGCTGGTGCTATAAAGGAATAAGTCAGGAAGTGGAATAGAAGAAATTTTGTTTAAAATAGAATGCAAATTAAGACCAATCAATAAGAAAAGAATACTCTGCATGGCAAAGACTAGTGTTGGCCATACGGCGCGACTCAGTAATCTAAAATCAGGAGAAAATCGCAAAGAATAACGATGACCAATCACAAAACCAGTGACCGCTGTCGCCAACACACCGCTACCTCCTAACATTTCAGCAGGAAAATAAGCCAAAAACGGCGTTAAAATGGAGGCTATCATATGTAGCATGGGATCCCGAATCCGCAGTCTTAATTCCCCCAAAATAAAACCCAGCACTAACCCATATAGCGATTCACCTATCACAACGAGAATAAATGCCGACACCGCTTGCACAGCGGAAAATTCATGCGTGATAATGGCGGCCAAAGCAAAACGAAATAAGATCAATGCCGTGGCATCATTAAACATCGCCTCGCCTTCTAAAATAGTCAAAATCCGTTCAGGCATACGAATTTTTTCGGCAATGGAAATGATGGCTACATCATCTGGAGGAGAAACCACCGCACCTAATACAAAGGCCAAGGGCCAACCCAAAGAAGGAAGAAGCGCATGGAATACCAAGGCCATCAGTACAGTAATAAATAACACGTGACCCACTGAGAGCAAACTAATAGGCCGGGCATTTTTTTTAAAATCTTTCCAAGACGAGAAACTACTGATTTGATAAATCAAAACAGGCAGAAAAATATTGAGAACAACCGTGGAGTCCAGCGTGACTTCAGGAAAATTCGGCCACACACTTAACAACATCCCCATCATCACTAACCAAAGCGAGAGCGGGACTATAGACTTATTAAAAAATTGGCCTATGGCTACAACCACCGCAAACAACATCACATAAATAGCAATTTGTTCCATGAACACATCCCTGTTCAGTGCTAGAGCTAGGACTCAAGTCTCAACTTTAAACCCATCAACTTGCTCCTGTAAATCCTGCCATTGTTTTTGCCAATAAGCCGGCGTGTTAAACCAAGGGAAGCTCAGAGGAAAAGCAGGGTCTGCCCAGCGGCGGGCCAACCACGCGCAATGATGCAACATGCGTAAACTTCGCATGGCTTCCACTAAATGTCGCTCACGCGGATTAAAATCATGAAATTGCCTATATCCTTCGAGTATACATTCCCATTGCACATTCATTTGTTTCTCATCGCCTGAGAGAAGCATCCACATATCTTGAATGGCCGGCCCCATGACGCAATCATCTAAGTCCACAATATGCGGGCCGTCCGCATTCCATAACACATTGCCCGCATGGATATCACCGTGCAAACGAATGTGCTCAATCTCTCCCGCTTGTTGGAAACACTGTTCCACATGTTGTAATAAGGTTTCCACCGTGTGGCAATAATTTTCTTTTAAATAATCCGGGACCCACTGTTGTTCGATTAAAAAATGATAAGGCTGATAGCCGTGCGTCATGACTGTCAAAGCGGGTCTATGTTGAAAAGGCCTACAGGCACTGACCGCATGCAAACGCCCAATAAAGCGGCCCATCCATTCCAATTGATCAAGATTATCTAATTCCAATGCCCGCCCGCCCCAGCGTGGAAATAAGGCAAAGCGAAAATCTTTATGTTGATGCAGGCTAGCTTGCTCAGGAGAGACCCAGGGGGCTACCACAGGGATTTCATGTTGCATTAATTCCAAAGCAAATTGATGTTCTTCTAAAATCGCCTCATTAGACCAGCGGCCCGGGCGGTAAAATTTTGCAATCAGTGGTGCTTGATCTTCAATGCCAATTTGATACACTCGATTTTCATAGCTGTTTAAAGCCAATACATTTCCCGTGCAACGAAACCCGACGCTTTCTACGGCATCCAAGATGACATTGGGGTCTAACTCGGCATAAGGCGTAGGTTGTTGGTCCATAGTGTCCAGGGAATCAGTTCATTTTTAGTAAAGCCCATCATAAAGTACTTCCACCGCTGACACTATCCCCAATGATGGCTATACTCTCACTCAACACCCAAGAAGGCAGCCCATGATCAAAATCACTTCAACTATTTTCCTTCAGGACAATGAAATCACCCTGAGCTTTATCCGTTCTCCTGGTCCTGGCGGTCAAAAGGTAAATAAAACGGCAACGGCGGTGCAATTACGTTTTAATGTTGAGCAATCACCCACACTGCCACCGCCGCTTAAAGAACGATTAAAAAAATTCGCAGGCCGTAAGCTCACCCAACACGGCGAACTCATCATCAAAGCCAGCCGTTACCGTACTAAAGAACACAACCGACAAGACGCACTCATGCGTTTAAAAGAATTAATTAAGCGCGCGGCCGTCATCCCCAAAAAACGCAAGAAGACTAAACCCACGGCCGCCTCTATAGAACGACGATTGACGCAAAAAAAAAGACATGCAAAAACCAAGTCCATGCGACGTGGTCAATTTGACTAAAATACAGGTAAACCATGAATCAGCCCAAAGAAATATTACAACGTGTATTTGGTTACAATGAATTTCGCGGTAATCAAGAAGTGATTATTGATCATGTCATCAATGGCCAAGATGCTTTGGTACTCATGCCCACAGGCGGAGGAAAATCATTGTGTTTTCAAATTCCCTCTCTAGTGCGCAAAGGTGTAGGCATAGTCATTTCTCCTCTGATTGCTTTGATGCAAGATCAGGTAGACGCTTTGTTACAATTTGGCGTCAAGGCCGCATTTTTAAATTCAAGTTTAGATAACCATACTGCTTGGAAAGTAGAACAAGATATGGTGAGTGGGCACCTGGACTTGCTGTACGTCGCTCCTGAACGATTGTTGACACCGCGTTTTCAACAATTATTAACTCAAACTCAATTAGCGTTATTCGCTATAGATGAAGCCCATTGTGTTTCTCAATGGGGCCATGATTTCCGCAAAGAATACCTGCAATTATCTTTTTTGCATGAAAGTTATCCTAAGGTGCCCCGCATTGCTTTGACGGCCACTGCAGATGAACCCACGCGTCGCGAAATCATAACTAAACTAGGTTTAACTCAAGCTAAACAATTTATTACTAGCTTTGATAGGCCCAATATCCGCTATCGCATCGTGCAAAAACAGCGGCCGCGAGAACAACTACATCATTTTTTAGAAACCGAACACCGCGGCGATGCTGGTATTGTCTATTGTTTATCGCGCAAACGTGTGGAAGAGACCGCAATCTGGTTACATGAAAAAGGTTGGGATGCGCTTCCTTATCATGCTGGTTTAAGTAATTCAGTTAGACAAAAAAATCAGCAACGCTTCATACGCGAAGAAGGCTGCATCATAGTGGCCACCGTGGCTTTTGGCATGGGCATAGATAAACCCAATGTGCGTTTTGTTGCCCATCTTGATTTACCCAAAAGCATGGAAGGTTATTATCAAGAGACAGGACGTTCTGGACGTGACGGTTTGCTCGCAAACGCGTGGTTGGCTTACGGATTAGCCGATGTGATTACCTTACGCCACATGGTCATGAATTCAGAAGCTGACGAACAACATAAATGGTTAGAACGCCGCAAATTAGACGCATTGCTAGGTTATTGCGAAACCACCTTATGTCGTCGCCAAGTCTTACTGCATTATTTTGGCGAAACGTACACGCCACCGTGTCAGCAATGCGACAATTGCTTAGAACCTGTCGCCACCTGGGATGGAAAAATTGCCGCGCAAATGGCTTTATCTTGTGTTTACCGCACCGGCCAACGTTTTGGTGTTAAACATTTAATTGATGTGTTATTAGGAAAAACGACGCCGCAAATCCAACGTTTTAGACATGATAAAGTGTCTACCTTTGGCATAGGAGAAACGCACTCCGCGTCTCAATGGCAAAGCATATACCGACAATTAGTTGCTGCGAATTTATTAACGGTAGATATGAGTGGTTACGGCAGTCTCAAACTCACCGAAAATAGTCTTCCCTTGTTGCGCGGCCAACAAACCATAGCCCTACGTCACGATCCCGAAACCACCACTAAAAAAACCAAAGTCGCCAATAAACGCGACCAAAAAACCACACCTACTTCAACGCTATGGCAAGCTTTAAAAAATAAACGCCTAGAGCTCGCCCATGAACAAGGCGTGCCGCCCTACGTCATTTTTCATGACAGCAGCCTCATCGAAATACACGACAAAAAACCCTTAACGTTAGCTGAATTTGCTACTATTTCTGGTGTTGGTCAAAGCAAGCTACAACGTTACGGCGAGGCATTTATTCGCTTGATAAACGAGACTTTACAAAGCCAACCTCTTTGCGAAAGCTGATTTTTTAAGCTTTCTTTCCCTGCTGTGCCAAAATATCATAGATTACTTGATCGTTTGAAACCTGCTTTTTTTATCGTATCCGTCTCTCTCTCAAAAGGCTCAGGAAGAAAAACAGAAAAAGGCAGAACAGAGGGCATTTCAGGAAGTGGCGAAAGACGAGTAGGTAACACAGGCGGAGGAGGAGCGGCCCGAGGAAATTCATGAGAAAGAGCGAGACACTTTAACGCGTCTTCAATGTATTTATCTTCATCAAGCGATTTTTGCGTGGAAAAATCTCGATTGCTAGCTTTTAACAACTCGCAACCCGGTGCGCCAAATCGAATGATGAGTCCTAATTCTTTTTGCATTTCAGGATGTTCTTTTAAAGAAATCGCAGGAAAAATGCTATGACAAAGATGACGCCCCACACCTAATGTGCCATATGCGCCAGGAATTACCCACACGCCCGTGACTTCTGGATGTCTTTCAGAAAGATGTTGGAAAGACTGCACGATTAATGCTTGTACCCAGCCTTTTTTACGGTAATCAGAATGAATAATAAAATCCGAAGAATAAACCAAGTCACCATGAATGACATTCATTAAACTAGCAATCAACCGGCCTTGATGCTCAATAGCATAATGCTCTACAAAGGGATTGTTGAGTTTTTCATTTTCCGCTTTTTCTGAATACAAACCATTAGTAATTTTTATAGTGTCAACAAAAGAAGAATGAATAATTTTCAATTCTGCCAAGGCTTTTGTTCTAGTAAACAAATCTGCTTTATCCAAAAAAAGAAATTCACCCTTGGCACATTCTTGTAAGCGACTAGATACCCTAGGTTTATCTTTCATTTCCTCAGTGACCTTAGCCACATTTTCCATACTGAGATAAATCACATCATGCTTACCGGGTTCTAATAACTCTGGCGGTAAAAGTGCAATAAGATGAGGAGCCACACGGATAGCACATTTTCCTTGATAATCACTTTCCAACAATTTAGTAAATTGCAGTAACGCCTCCCGTCTTTCTTCTTCTGTGTCGGGCAGAGCCGTGATATGCGCAAACACCATAGCATCACGAGGATTCATCCTAATATCAGCAGAAAAACTAGCGTCTTCATTTTTATAGAAATGATGAAAATGTTCTACAATAACAGTCTTGGTAAGCATGCGGATCTCCTCTATTCTCATTATTTGCCCGCTAATTTAAAGTCATACTCCCAACCTTGTCAATAAGACCTAACCTATTAGAACGCCTTCCCCCCACAGGGGGAAGGTGGCGCGAAGCGACGGAAGGGGGAATAGTGATCCTTAATATATCCTTAATCTTTTTTGTGCAATAATTCACCCTCCTTCATCAGAACATCTAAATGAGAGTTACGCATGGCCCTAAGTGATATGAGTTTACGAGATATTTTAAAATTTGCCGATCTAGAGGTTTTCTCCCCCGATGGCTTTAGTGCCATTGAGCAGCGTAACGCTCTAAAAGACGGAAAGCCTCACTATTATATTAACCAACCTTATTTCAATATTTGGACCTTGGTTGCGGGCGTTACGGGATGGCCTAGCCGACAACGCAACCTAGAAGGTGGCGGGAAAAATGAAGTGACGGGTTTAGATCTGGTGAAAAATTTTTTTGGTTATACCGATCCCTCAAAAGACGCCCCTATTGCATCATCACCTGTAATGAATTATGTCATCAAGCCGATTTTCTTCGTACCTTTACATTTAACCAAAATTCTTTTTACCTTTCCTTGGAGCATCGTTAAATTAGTACTAGAATACCTCCCCTTAGTGTGCTTGCTCCTCTCTGCCGTTGCTTTTGCGAAAAATCTTAAAGGGGTAGTAAAGCCAACAGATCCTGTTTCTTCACGTCTATTTGGTTTAGCAGGCGCTCTATTTTTTATTTTTACTCTCGCTTGGAGTCAAATGGCTTATACTCTAGGACGATCTATTACCTCTCCTTTTAAAGCAATAGGTTTGTCCTATTGGGAAGGACAAATACTAGGGCACAAACCAGGTGGAGTAGCACTTGCCTTAGCTAGTGCGGCACTCACCGCAATTATGTATTTTTGGCTTTGGCCTGTTATATTTCAAGCCGTAGGCGCTGCTATAGTGCCTCCTTTCGTGAATGCACTACCTTCTGTATTCGCACAAATTGGCACAGTCGCTAATACTTTATTGCATTTATCTGGAATCATAGAACCGGCTTTAATGGGCCTTAGCATATTAGCTACCGCTGTTTTCGGAATAATAGGCTTTCCAATGGAAACCTTCTTTTTAAAAAGAATGAGAAATGAGTATTTCCATCACTATCAAGATGGGGGACATGAGTATAAGGGTAAGCAAGAGAATAAGTTTCGCGCTCAAGTTCGTTCTCTATTCAACACGCTTGGCAACGATCACAAAGGTGGTGGTTATCAGCAGACTGCTGATTCACCAGACTCTAGCCTTACATCAAGCGGCGACGGCGCTTATTTTGACAACAAACAAGATAAGAAAAAGAAACAACTCGACCGACAGAAGCAGAGTGCTCCTACTCAGATAGCACCGCCTTCTCCTAAAGGCCCTGGAGCCACCTAATCAGTTCCACCATAACAAACGTATCTTTCTCACAATAATCCAGCATCGCTTGCTTAATCATTTCTTTTTTAGCAGCAGAAGTGGCTGGCGCAATAAGTTCTTCAAAAGCCCGTTGTGCATCACCACCATTGGCAATAGTCATCCCTTCGTAACGTCCCGCTTCACCTAACAAAGCCGGTGCAACACGTTTTAAACTGAAACTGCCAGCAAAAGCAGGATCATAAACATGCGAGCGTATTTCAGGAAGAGGATCTACTATTCTATTAATTAAAGCCGTGAGTGCATCTGTATGCTCAGGTGAATAATCCGCCAGCGCTTGAATACGCTCTGCTTCAAATTTTCCATAATAAGCCACAATAGAACCGTGCTCTCCACAAGCGGCAAGCAAAGCAGGAATGAGAGTAGGGCGCGGATCGCTTGCGCTATCATGCAGAAAAGCATGATGCATGCATTTTGCTTGTGGATCTGCCATCACGTGCACACTGAATTGAAAAGGAACATGCTGAAACGGACCGCATCCTGCATAGCGTGGAATCGCGGGATTAATTGTTTCAAAATCAAGAAAAACCAAGGGAAATGTCCAAGTGTTCAAAGCAGCTTGAATCGCCTGCCTGTCTACAAAACGTTGACCACTTTTATACACGTCAACCATACGCTGTTGCAATTCATTTAATTCGGTAAGACGAGTGTCATCCAAAGAAATAATGCCAGCATAATACAATTCCCATTTGCGCTCACGAATATGAGGAAGGTCAAACACGCTAATCTCAGGAATATTTTTCTCTTTCCAACAATGCGAAACAAATCCACATTCCGTTGGCGCAAGACAATAAGGACCAATGTCTATGTCAGGAACTTGCGGACGTCGTAAAATAGAATAAATTTCTTGAATTTTAGGTTGCACACTCAAATACCGCGCGCGGATTTGATCCGTCACGTCTTGTTCTGTAAATAAATTTGAAAGATCAGGAAAGCGGCAGGCCGAATTCAAATGTACAATATAAATTTTTTCAATGGGCAGACCACTTTTTGCCATGATCCATGCTTGCAATCCCACATCATCCAAATGCTCGGGCTTTACTTTAGTCGTCGATTTCACTTCATAAATACACCACCGTTTAGAAGTCGCCGAGTAGCGAATAATATCCGCCCGTGCATAACATCCCTGATAAGCAAATGCCGCTTCATAGATGATGTTTGCGCCTGCCGCTATTTTTTCCTGAGTTGCGGCCAATGCGCCTGTAAAATCCCAAGGCCGGTTATCAATTAATATTCCACCCGGAAAATACTCTCTTGCTTTCGCCCCCACTAGATTACCTTGGTCAAAAAGTGCCTGGGTTTCCGGCGTGATAGGCGCTTCTAATTCAGGGTGATGTATGGTCAAATACATACACTTTTGGCAGCGATAACCGCGCATGAGTTTGGTTTTGCTTAATAAACTAGGAATTGTTTTCATGCGGTGATAGTAACAGCGCCAATTGATTTTTAGCAACACAGGTTTTTTTTATTCAATATAGGAGTGTTTCTTATGACATTAACTAAATCAATCGTAATTGCCTTGGCTTGCGGTATCAGTTGCACCAGTTTGCTTGCTTATGCCAGTGCAGAGTCCACTTCGACCTATCAAAATAAACGCGGCTCTGTCATGACGCTGAATTTTCATCCTGAAGAAAAAAACACCGGCAGCATAACAGGCACGTTCACTTCTGCTGTGGGAAATTGCAAAACCGATGTCAATTCTCCCATGCCTTTAACGGGTTATTTTAATGGTAATGTGATTTCAGTGACCGTCAATTTCCCGCATTGCAAAGTGGTTGCCGCCATGACAGGAAATCTGACTAAAAATAATGAAAAATTGCATATGCTTTGGATAGTGTCTTCTCAAGCACAAGACCCGCAAAGAGCAGATTGGAATACCAACAACATAGGTAGCGATTCTTACAAAAAAATCAGCTAAATATAATGAGGTGGATTAAACCTGCTGGTGATATCCACCTCTTCAATTCTGTTCTCATTTAACTCTAGCTTATTAAATAATATAGATTAATCCCGCATCCGTTTTCACCCCTCATTTCAGGCTAAAATATAACGATAAGAAGTAAAAACAAGGAGTGATTGCCATGCGAAGATTATTTTTCTTAGTGTGTTTATGTTCTCTCGCTTTTGCTACAAATACTTACGCCAGACAATACTCAGGAAGTTATGAATCTCGTCTTCCGCAACATATCAATACCGGAGGAGAGAGAGTAGTCGTCGTTGATCCACACGTGCACGCGTGGGGAGCCTATGATTCAAGCGGTAATTTAATTCGCGCTGGTCTTGCTTCTGCTGGCTCCAATTGGTGCCGTGACTTGCATAGGCCTTGCCATACCCGTCCTGGCAGTTATCGCGTGTTTTCTTTAGGTAGCCCAGGTTGCAAATCAACCCGTTTCCCCTTGGGAAGAGGGGGCGCACCTATGCCTTATTGCATGTTCTTCAATCGCAATTTCGCTTTGCATGGTTCACATGAATTAGCCGAAGCCAATATTAGCCACGGTTGCGTACGTATGCACGTAGAGGATGCCCGATGGCTACGTTATAACTTTGTGAATATAGGCACCAAAGTCATTGTGAGGCCATATAATTAGCGAATGGATTAGCCTAAGCATTAACTGTTGCTCATCACCTTAACATACGTATAATGTCTGCTATGGCAGGTTTTGATCGAAGCCCTACAAGTAAAGCCTGGGGAAGTCAGAGAGTTAGTGTGGTGAGCATGCCTGAATACGGAAGCCTAAAGCACTACTGAGACATCCACTTAGTATTCTCGGGCCTTCGATCAATCCTGCCTTTTTATTTGGGGGTTTCTTTGGGACAAGGAAAAGAATCTCTCAGCGCTTTCCCTACCGCTAAACTCGCCGCATCACTTAATTCCTCAGGATGACTTTTAATATAATTCACCACAACTTTAGTCATTTGCGAATTGGACGCTCCTACAGGCAAACAATACAATGAATATTTTTTGACATCTTTTTCATTGGAAGACGGGCCGGCGATGATAGAAGCATAAATAATTTCCATATCATCAAACCCCTTAATATATCCTGTGCACGCCCCTGCGCGGAAAGCATCAGTAGAATCAACAGGTGTTTTGGTTTTGGTTTCTTCTAAGTGGATTTTTACTTCACAATCACCCAATAAATCCTTACCTGTCAACTCAGCACGACACCAGGTTGGCGAGAGAGCCAGGGAGAGACAGAAGTAATAAGCAGCTAACTTTATAGATTTATTAGTCATTATTAGGTTTCCATAAAGTGTGTATTTATTAATTATAGCATGGGGATATCAAGCAAAGAGGTGCAAATAAATAGCTATCTAAAAATAAACCCAACTACAAAATGCTTAGGCTGAGATAAAAATCGATCTGCTCCCACTACCCTAGGAGCGGAGTTAACTGCATATAATGCAGCCGCATCCAAATCCGGGTTATCACTCGAACGAATTATTTGCACCTGAGTAAAATGCCCTTCAGGATGTAACGTGAGTCCTACAATGACACGCCCTTTAATTCCTAATTCTCCTGCAGTGGGTGGATAAGAAAAATGCGCTGACAATGCGCGTCCCATTAGTTTAATCAAAGGATCCGCTACGCCATTTTCATCACCGACTAAATAAATAGGGTCTTCTTCGCTAGGGGTATTTAAGGCCTCCTGTTGGTATTGCTGTAGTACAGATCTAGTCGCCGCCATAATGGATTTTTTAGGGACGGATTCTTGAGTAGGTGGCGAATTGCTGAGTTCAGCTTGCTCTTGGTTTTCTTTGCTTGGAGTAGACGGAGGGGGCGCAGGCGCGGGAGTTGATATTTTTGCTAGAGCCCGAGCAGGTTTAATTTGGCCTTTATAGACATAGGAAGGCACATACAGATTAGGTAATTTTTTTTGTTCTTTGGGTTGAAAAATAATAACCGTAGTCATGCTCAACAACAGTAATAAGTGTAATAACACCGATAGCCAAAAACTATTTAATAGTACCCGCTTGATGACATGTTTTTGCATTACACCCTTACCCACTTAAGGTCTGAGGCCAATTTTGTATTTTTTGACCATATCTTCCATTTAAGCAGTATACCAGGTCAGTGGTATGAAATAACTAGTTAATAATTTAGCGTTAATCTACAGGATAGCATTCTGAGCTAGACTAAGAAAACATAAGAAATAAACAGGGAGTGGCCATCATGCGAAGATCAGAATCGCGACTTATTTTCTTCTCTTGTTTGTTTTCATTCATACTCTGTTCTTGTTCAACCTATAACGCTTATAACGAGTCTGAATATGCGTCCAATGAACAGCCCGCTTTTACGGCTGATTATTCTTCACGCATACCGCAACACATAGCCACGAGTGAAAAGACAGTGGTGGTAGATCCTAAAGTACACGTCTGGGGTGCTTACGACAGAGAGGGACAATTAATCAAAGCGGGGATAGCTTCCGCCGGCTCAAGCTGGTGTCCTGACCTTAATCGTCCATGCCATACCAGTACGGGTAGCTTCCGTGTGTTTTCTTTAGGTGATGCCAGTTGTAAATCGCATATTTTTCCTAAACCGAGAGGTGGTGCGCCTATGCCATACTGCATGTACTTTAATCATGGCCAAGCCTTGCACGGTGTTTCTCAGAACGAAGTAGGTGAAGGCAATTACAGTCATGGTTGTGTGCGTATGCAAGTCAGTGATGCGGAATGGCTGCGTTATAATTTTATTGATGTTGGTACTAAAGTTGTTGTGAGACCTTATTATTAAAATAAAAAAGAGTGATAGAAACAAAGCTGCAGCGTCACCAGGATGGGTGACGCTGAATTTTTATCAAAATAGTAAAACCGCGTTACGATTTGCAAAATAATGTGATAACAACAAAGGGATACAACGCTATGCAGAAACGGACAACAGATTCCATATTTCTAGTAACAAAAATAATAAGCTTAGCCTGTATTTTATTTTCTTTTTGTTCTATGGAAACCAGTGCTCATCCTTCTTCAACAATAAGTCCAGCCCAAGCAGAAAAATTAGGGATGGAAGCGGTGATGTATGGATTGCCATTAATCTTGGTGGACTTAACGAAACAAGTCAGCACCAATGTCATTTCTCCACAAGCGAATGCCCGCGCTCCCATTAATCAATTTGGTAATATGTTGAAATATCCTAAAGCGACAGACAAAGATGTCGTTAGGATGAATGTAGATACACTATATAGCCTCGCATTTCTTGATTTAAGCAAAGAGCCTATGGTGCTTTCAGTACCGGATACGCAGGGTCGATATTATTTAATGCCTTTACTAGATGCCTGGACGAATGTGTTTGCTTCGCCTGGCAAACGAACCACAGGAACTAAAGCAGCCCATTTTCTTATCGCAGGCCCAGCCTGGAAAGGCGTTGTACCCAAAGGCATGAAAATGTATCAATCGCCAACAAATACAGTGATGATTGCCGGTCGTATTCAAGCGAATGGTCCAGCAGATTATCCCATCGTGAATGCGCTGCAAAAAGAATTTAAGTTGACGCCTTTGAGTGCTTGGGGAGAAATCTATACTCCTAAAGCGGGCGTGGTTAATCCTAACGTGGATATGTCTCCCCCTTCTGAGCAAGTTGCCAAAATGGATGCAGAAACCTTTTTCAAGCGGCTCGCTTTTTTATTGAAAGCAAATCCTCCCGCTGCAAGTGATAAACCTATGTTGCTTAAACTAGCTAAGATAGGCATTGTCGCTGGAAATGATTTTGACATGAAGAAACTCGACCCTGCTGTGGCTGAAAGTTTAAACAATGCAGTGCAAAAGACCTTACAAAGCTTGCAGGAAGCCGCCAAAAACGGTGGAAAACGCATTAATGGCTGGAACCTGTTACCTAACAATCTGGCGCACTTTGGTACGGATTACCAAACTCGTGCTGTCGTTGCTTTAGTAGGATTTGGAGCCAATTTAGTAGAAGATGCCATTTACCAGATGGGTTATTTTGATGGACAAGGACAACCCTTGCATGGAGCTTATCGCTATGTCCTACATTTCAAAAAAGGACAAACTCCGCCCGCTAATGCGTTTTGGTCTATCACCTTGTATAACGCTCAATCTTTTTTCGTCGATAATGTGCTGAATCGCTATAATATTGCTGCTTGGATGCCCTTGAGCTACAACAGCGATGGATCATTGGATATTTATATCCAACACGATGCGCCTGATTCCGCTAAATTAGCTAATTGGCTTCCTGCTCCTGCAGGCGA
>Ga0207084_1049_pt1 | contig 31516 bp, 26 predicted proteins | sample Alteio_BWMinHeat_55_FD_153543 | JGI IMG/M metagenome (GOLD analysis project Ga0207084, IMG submission 153543) | Enriched cells from forest soil in Barre Woods Harvard Forest LTER site, Petersham, Massachusetts, United States -... | ecosystem: Environmental > Terrestrial > Soil > Temperate forest >...
TTGGCATTAGTTTTTAAGATGTGTTCGAACGAGCTCGCTCCTGCCACAATATACTGTTTACCCGCGGCGATATAAACTATTTCCCCGTATCGTCTAACGAGTTTAAGGGGCAACTCAAGGCTCGTGTACCAATCATCTAGCCAGGGTTCATTTAAGAGTTCATAGAGAGAGGGCCCAGGTGGGCGTTTAGGGCGGGCTTTTACAAACATTTACATTTAACGTCTTTTACCAAAGGGGGAGGGCGGTTCCGGGGTCACCTTTAATTCTCGTCTTAAGTTCTGCTGGCGTCTGAATTCAACAGTATCTTTAGGGGCAGTCGCCACATTTGCGTTTAACCGTTCATATAAACGTAATAAATCTTCTTTCAGTTGTCGTCTTAAAGATTCAGCCTGTTTATTCCATTCATCAAATCCCATAAACCGGGTGAGGGGCTTTTCTGCATTAAAAGTGCGCTTTAATTGTTGAGTCATCATTTCAACGGTGGAAAGATCCACATTTAATTTCTTAGCAATGTAGTTTATAGGAAGGCCGCATCCCATGAGATACCAACATTGCATCCATACATTTATAGGGGGGATGCCATGTTCCAAAGGGGTGTCAGAATCATCATTAAAGAGCGTACCGCAGTCTAGACAGCGATAACGATGCTTATTTTGTGATGTGGGGGGTAATTGCGCCAATCGCTTTAGATTAACTGATTGACAAGTAGGGCAATGGATATTGTTCGGCCAGCGTTCGTGTCTAACGGTTTCATGTGCTAGAGGTGTGCCTTCGGTCTTTTTCGTCGCTTCCTTTTCCTCTAAGCCGAGGTATTTATTGATTTGCATAAAACGAACATCCAGCGGAACTTTCTCTGATTCACCCTCAACCAGATTTTTTAATTCTGATAGATTTTGATAGAGTTTTTCATTTTGCAGGGATTCAAGTTCAACTGCTTCAAAGGCGTTTAAAACGTCATCAGAGGTATCAAGTTCACGTTCTGGTACTTTTGGAGGATTCAGGGTGTCAACCGCTGTGTCACCTTCCTTGGGCAGCGCTTTCTTTATTTCATGTGAGGTTTTAAACTTTTTCCAAAGTTCATCTAATGCCATTGGATTTGAGGCTTCTCCTTAAAGGGTCTCTTGTACACTGCCAACTTTTTCAGGGACCACGCTTTCATAGCGTGTGCCTTGCCAATTTTTGGCTTCAAAGCTCAAAGTTTCAAGCAATTGCAGATCTTCCTCATCCAATTCTCGAAACAGTTGGATCAATTGTGTAACGGGTAAAGCCAGCCCCACCGTTTCTAAATTACGGTTGGCGTGTGTTTCAAGTTCTAACACCTTAGCTAATTGGTCGATATGTCCTTTGACAATTTTTAAATAGGCTGGGATATGTTTAATAGTGGCTTCTAAGGCTGCATCTAAAGTATTGGTGCCTTTTGGCCAGTGACTTAGATTTTGTTTAAGGGTTTCAATATTAGCTTGAAGGCCTTTGTCCAGATTGAGTCCAGCCATAGAGGCTTCTTTTGCGCCTTCTTGACGGATAAAAAGCCCTGCTTGTTCTAACAATTCAACTTGGGATAAAGGGGCAAGGTTTTTGGCTCGAAAGGCATGCAAAACCGGTAACAGGGATAGGACAAAACGATTAATCTGCACAATATCTTGTATTTGTTGAATACGTTCATTCAATTTTTTCACTTGAGAATCGTCCCAAGGTCCTCGTTTTAACGAGACAACCCCGCGGGTATTGAGGGCTTCTGCAATCTTCGGGAGGGCATTCGGTTCAGTTTTGAAACCTTCAATAAGAGACTGTGTTTCGAAGGCTATTTCATTCAGTCGAACACGATCTAATACCTTTTGTAATTGACTTAGCACCCATTTACCGCCTTCAGGGGCAGTAAAGCCTTCATCATTGAGGGTCTTCACCATTTGTCGTTGGGAATAACCTTTTTGACGGTAGTCTTGGATAATGGGTTGCAACAAACAAGCAAAGACTATCGCTGTATCTATCTTTGGTTTGTTAACCTTGCTAATTACTTCTGCCGCATTTGGATTGCCAGATTTTGCTGAAGTCATTTTCAGACCCTCTTTGATAAGTTTGCCATGCAGTTTCCGCTGAACTTGAGCGGATTTGCTCAATGCTTCCAGATTGGTTTGATTAACAAATGGTTGATCAAGACATACAAATTTGATCTCGGCTTTTAAAAGTAGTGAAACAAAACTCTCGTTGCTGGTAAGTGTCCCAAGTTCTGTAATCAACAAATTAGATTTTTTTTGTTTACAAGCCTCTATCGCCTTTTCAAGTTGAGGCCATCTCATTGTACGACGATTATCAGGTGTCTCAATGTAGGCTTCATAAACTGTTGATCCAGGCTTATCTTGTATAAAATCTTGGATAAGTTGATATTGGTTGTGAGACAAGGCTTTTAACTCTACGCCTTTCTCAGAGGCAAAGCGATGACGTAAACTCCCTTTCTGTTGCGACGCAACATAGTATGCAATGTAGCCTATATTCTCTGACACGTCCTCACCCCAAGACAAGATTATGGTTGCCCTAGACCAAAAGTAAATCCCCTTTGACGAACAGTCAAGGGCCCAGTTGACATTTCTACTATGCCGGCGGTTAATCAACGACCTCCTATGCTCCGTTGCTCATTTACTTCTATGTAAACTGCGCTGCGGTGCTCGAAGGTCGTTGATTTCCAGCGCAGCCTAGCGAAATGTCAATTGGCCCAAGTAAAAGACTGTCCTTCCTCTTCTCGTTTAGTTAGAACCTCAACACCGCTATCGGTGACAAGCAAGGTGTGTTCCCATTGCGCAGAGAGACTGTGATCTTTTGTAATAACCGTCCAGCCGTCTCCGAGTAGGCGGATAAATCGTTTGCCGGCATTTACCATGGGTTCAATGGTGAAGGTCATTCCGGGTTGAAGTACTATCCCTGTTCCAGGTATGCCGTAATGCAACACTTGTAACGCCTCCTCATGAAATTCTGATCCTATCCCGTGCCCGCAATATTCTCGGACGATGGTGTAATGATGGGCCTCAGCCGCCTTTTGAATAATAGCACCAATATCCCCTAGTTTGGCACCTGGTTTAACAGCTTTAATTCCTAAGTAGAGACATTTTTGGGTGACTTCGACAAGACGCTTAGCCAAAATTGAACAATCTCCCACCAAAAACATTTTGCTGGTGTCTCCATGGTAGCCATCTTTCAGGACCGTTACATCAACATTGATAATGTCACCTGACTTTAATTTTTTTTCATCGGGAATGCCGTGGCACACGACTTGGTTCACGGAGGTGCAGATAGATTTTGGAAATCCCCGGTAGCCCAGGCAGGCAGGGATGGCTTTTTGTTCGTTCACGATATAGTTATGACAGATATCATTTATCTCAAGGGTGCTCACCCCAGGTTTGACATAGGGGCCAATCATTTCGAGGACTTCGGCGGCCATACGCGAGGCGACACGCATTTTAGCGATTTCTTCGGGTGTCTTAATATGGATCTTTGCCATGGTCTAAATACCTTGAATACTGTTCCCAACCATGGTATAAACTCCGTCAACGATAAGCAAATGTTTAATTACACACACGCCTAATGGCCGTTTTCTGGGTGCCCAATGGCGAAAGCCTAGGGCCTGGTTGACATTTCGCTAGGCTGTGCGGGAAATCAACGATATTCGAGCACCGCAGCGCAGTTTACATAGAAGTAAATGAGCAGCGGAGCACAGAAGATCGTTGATTTACGGCCAGCATAGTAGAAATGTTAACAGGCCCTAAGGGTTGGAAAGCGAAAGGCGTGGAGGTTTAACCCAATATGAGGAGTAACTGTATGACAGTACAGATAAGCGTGCGTGAAATGTTAGAAGCAGGGGTGCACTTTGGCCACCTGACCCGTTTTCGGGATCCCAGCATGAATCCCTATATTTACGGAATTCAAAACCAAGTCCACATTATCAATCTCGATAAAACCCGAACCCTGTTTCAAGAAGCCCTTAAATTCGTTGAAAAGGTGGCTTCCCGTAATGGGCAAGTGATGCTTGTCGGCACCAAACGAGTGGCTCGGCCCTTGATTGCCGAATATGCCAAGAGATGTGGCATGCCTTATGTCGATTATCGTTGGCTAGGGGGGATGTTAACCAATTACAAAACCATCAAGCAGGCGGTTCGTCGTCTGAAAGATTTAGAAACCATGCAAGCTGATGGCACCTTAAACCTTCTCACCAAAAAAGAAGGCTTAACCTTAATGCGTGAAATGGCCAAACTCGAACGAAGTTTGGGCGGGATTAAGGAAATGAGCGGCTTACCTGATGTCGTCTTCGTGGTCGACGTCGGTCATGAACAGATCGCCGTCAAAGAAGCCAAGCGTTTAAGTATCCCTGTGATTGGTATTGTCGATACCAATCGTAATCCAGCAGGCATTGATTATCCTATCCCAGGAAACGATGACGCCACGCGTTCAATCGAATATTTTATTCGCTTGATAACAGAAACCATTTTAGAAGCAAAACAAAAGTCCCGTGGTGGTGTTGCCGGTAAATATCAAGAGGAATTTATCGAGTTAGAATCACCGGAAGACAAATCACTAGAGGGGTAATCATGAGTATTTCAGCCGATAAGATCAAAGAATTAAGAGATCGCACACAAGCCGGGATGATGGAGTGCAAGCGCGCCTTAACGACAGCAAATGGTGATATCGACAAGGCAGTGGAAATCTTACGTTCCTCCGGGATCATCCGAGCAGAAAGCAAATCGGCTCGTGTGGCAGCAGATGGCACGGTTGTGGTGTTAATCTCCCCTACCGCTAAGGCCGGGGTTCTGGTTGAAATTAATTGTGAAACGGATTTTGTGGCAAAGGGCGAGCAGTTTCAACAATTTGCCAAGGAAGTGGCAGAAAGAGCACTTAAAGAAGCCATTCCAACACTTGAAGCTTTACAACAAAGTTTTGAAGCGGAAAGAAAAACTTTAGTCGCAGCCTTAGGTGAAAACTTAACCATTCGCCGGTACCAACTGTTAAGTGAAAAAGAAGGCGTGATTGGAGGCTACGGACACGGGGATGCCCGCGGGACAAGAATTGGCGTCATGGTTGCCATGAAAAAAGGCGAAGTTGCACTGGCGCGTGATTTGGCAATGCAAGTCGCTGCCATGCGGCCACAATATTTAAATAAAGAAGCCATACCCCAGGAACAATTAGAAAAAGAAAAACGTATATTTGAGACACAAACTCGAGAAGAAGGTAAACCTGAAGCCATGCTTTCGAAAATCGCAGAAGGCAAGCTTAACAAATGGGCTTCGGAGGTCACCTTAATGGGGCAAGCCTATGTTAAAGATCCCCAAAAAACGATAGAAAAATTGTTAAAGGAAACAGATGCTGAAGTGAGAACCTTTGTTCGTTTTGAAGTAGGCGAAGGGGTGGAGAAACAAGTGACGGATTTCCGCGCCGAAGTAATGGCACAGGTTCGAGGGAACGAGTGAAGCCCATTTACCATAGAATCGTACTCAAAATGAGTGGAGAGGCCCTTTTGGGGGATAAGACATTTGGTCTTGATCCAAAAGTGGTGGATCGCATCGCAACAGAAGTACAAGAATTGGTAAAATTGGGTGTACAACTTGGATTGGTCATTGGTGGGGGAAACTTTTTCCGAGGAGAAGCCCTATCTCATTTAGGGATTGGCCGAATCACAGGCGATCACATGGGAATGCTCGCGACCATTATTAATGCCTTAGCTATGCGCGATGCCTTAGAACGTGCCGGAATGGCCACTCGAATCCTCTCTGCTATCCCCATGAGTGGAATAGTGGATTATTACGACAGACGTAAAGCCGTGCATCACTTAAATAAAGGTCGAATTGTTATTTTTGCAGCAGGCACAGGCAATCCTTTAGTCACAACAGATTCCGCAGCGAGTTTACGTGCCATTGAAATTGAAGCGGATATCCTTTTAAAGGCTACGAAGGTAGATGGAGTGTATTCAAGCGATCCCACAAAAGATAAAACGGCAAAACGATACGAGGTATTAACTTTTAATGAAGCCTTGACTCAGGAATTAGGGGTGATGGATTTAACAGCCTTTTGTCAATGTCGAGACCACAACATGAAAATCCGGGTATTTAATATGGAAAAACCTGGGGCACTCCTTCGTGTTGTTTTAGGGCAAGATGAAGGTACATTGGTGCAATAGGAAAAGAATATGCTTAAAGATGTTCTCAATGAAACCGACAATCGAATGAAGAAATGCCTCGATAATTTGCATCATGAAATGGTAAAAATAAGAACAGGTCGCGCTCATCCCAGTTTGTTAGAAGAAATTACGGTAATTTATTACAATAATCCGACCCCTCTTAATCAAGTGGCCAGTATTACGGTAGAAGATGCGCGCACTTTATCCATTTCTCCCTGGGATAAATCAGCGGTACAGGCCATAGAAAAGGCTATAATGGGCTCCGATTTAGGATTAAATCCAACGACAGCAGGGTCCGTTATTCGTGTAACCATGCCCCCCTTAACAGAAGACAGGCGTAAAACCCTGGTGAAGCATCTTCGTGGCATTGCTGAAGAGTCACGGGTTTCTGTGCGTAATGTGAGAAGAGATTCCAATGCAAAACTTAAGGAATTACTGAAAGCTAAAAGCATTACGGAAGATGAAGAACGTAAAGGGGAAGAAGGGATCCAAAAATTAACCGATCGCTTTATCGGCGAAATTGATAAATTAGTCACCCAGAAAGAAGCAGAATTGATGCAAGTATGAAAATACCAGAACACGTTGCAATTATTATGGATGGTAATGGCCGATGGGCGAAACGCCAAGGTCTACCTCGTATTTTGGGTCACAAACAAGGGGTTGAATCTGTCCGGGCGGTTGTGAAGGCGGCAATTAAGCATGGGGTGAAATATCTTACCTTGTTTACTTTTAGTAGTGAAAATTCTGCTCGCCCGAAAGATGAAGTCAGTTTCTTATTTTCATTACTTTTACAGTCTTTGAGAAAAGAAACGGCTGAGCTTCATTCCAATGATGTTTGTATCAAAATCATTGGGGATAAAGCCTCTTTGAATATTGAATTGCAATCTGCTATTGAAAATGCACAGCAACTCACTGCCCTTAATCAAAAGTTACAGCTTAATCTTGCGATTAATTTTAGTGGTAAATGGGACATTATCAATGCTGTAAAGAAACTCGCTCACAAACTTGAGGCAAAAGAGTTAGCAGTAGAGGACATTACTGAAGGTCTATTTCAAAGTGCATTATCGTTGAGCGACTGTCCCCCACCCGATTTATTGATCCGCACCTCAGGTGAAATGCGCATCAGTAATTTTTTACTATGGGATTTTGCCTACACAGAACTTTACTTTACAGAAAGTTATTGGCCCGATTTCCGGGAGGAGGATTTTTTGCAAGCCATTCGCGAATATAATAAACGCGAACGCCGATTTGGCTTAACTTCAGAACAAAAAAAATTTAGTCTTCCACTGATTGAACAGTGCCTGCATGCTTAAATCTCGGATTTGGACAGCGCTTTGTTTAATCCTTTTTATCGTATTAAGTATTGTCTATTTCCCCAATTGGGCTATCGCCATTATTGCGGGCGGAGTATTTATTTTAGGCCTGTATGAATGGTTTCATTTGGTGGGTTATCGACGTTTCCCTCCACCCTTGGTTCTGATAACTGCCTTTATTAAATGGTTATTGATCACTTTTGTCTTGATACCGCTTCTCTTAATGATTTTAATCAGTGCCCTCTATTATTATGGATTACCTTTATTCGGACCTCTCGATTGGTCGGGACCTGCAAATCTTCAAATGCCTTTATTAATTCTTTTGACCCTCGGGATCTGGATCGTCGCTTTTTTAGATGTCCTGATGTATCCAAGAGGTATCGAGAACTATACAAAGGGTGAGAAGGGTCTCATTGTCGGATTTTATGTCCTCATCCCAGCTTGTTTCAGTATTGTCTATTTACAAGGGATCTCCCCTAAATGGGCCTTATATCCACTCGTGTTAGTTTGGGCCGCGGATATTGGCGCCTACATTTTGGGTAAATGGTTAGGGCGTCATAAATGTGCCCCTAAAGTGAGCCCAGGCAAAACCTGGGAAGGCATTATAGGAGGATTTTTAGCAGGATTTCTGGTAGCCAGTTTGGGTTTTTATTACCTTAATATTAAACTCCCTTTTACGTTTTGGATGGGATTCAATGCGATAATTATTTTCTTTTCCATTGTGGGAGATCTCTTCGAAAGCCTGTTTAAGCGGGTCCATCAATTAAAAGACAGTGGTCGCTTATTACCCGGACACGGCGGGATCCTCGATCGCATCGATAGCCTCACGGCTGCCCTTCCCATTTTCGCTGTCCTTGGCCGGGTTCTTGAGATTTTTTATACTTAAATTTGAGTCAATAAACTAAATAATGGTTGTAAGAGGCCGTCTGGAGCCGTATACTAGCTTGGTTTTTTCACCTATTTTTCTTGAGAGCGCCATTGAATCACTCGGATCCCATACAGAATTTTGCATTGATCCCCATGAGAGTAGTCGGGCCCATTAAAATCCGATGGCAAGAAGGGCTGTCTGAAATCATCAAGGTCCCCTTGGCTACCTTTGAAACCCCCCTCTGGCCTTCAGTGAATCGAGGAGCTGCCCTTTCGTGTTTAACCGAGGGCATTCAAATTACCTTAATCAGCGATTGTATGACACGTTCTGTCCTAATCGAGGCCCCTGATGCAACTTATGCCCATCAAGTGACCACTGCCTTAAAAGGCTTTCGAGGTGAGATGGAGGCTGTCGTGGCGAGTACCAGCCGATTTGCTTCTCTTGAAAACTGGCACGTGCAAATTGTAGGTAAATTAATTTATATGCGTTTTGCGTTTGAAACCGGGGATGCCGCGGGTCATAACATGACAACCAAAGCGGCTGATAACCTGCTCGCTTGGATTTTAAAGAAATACCCTAAACTTCGATATGGTTCCATTTCAGGCAATTTTTGCACGGATAAAAAAGTTTCTGCTGTGAATGGAATTTTAGGCAGAGGCAAATATGTCATCGCTGAACTCATCATCACCAAACAGGATTGCGAGAAGATCTTAAAAACTTCCCCGGAAAGGATTGTGGAATTGAATATTAAAAAGAACCTAATGGGCAGTATCATTTCAGGCGGCCTTCGAACCGCTAACGCTCATTTTGCCAATATGTTATTAGGCTTTTATTTGGCAACCGGTCAAGATGCAGCCAATATTATAGAAGGATCACAAGGGATTGTGCACACTGAAATGCTGGATTCCGATCTCTATTTTTCGGTTACTCTACCGAACCTTATTTTAGGGACAGTGGGAAATGGAAAGCAGCACGACTACGTTCAGAAAAACCTGGATATGATGGGGTGTTTGGCGCCCAATAATCCTGGCATAAATGCTAAACGCCTAAGCGGTATTTTAGGGGCGACAGTCTTATGTGGAGAGCTTTCTTTATTGGCTGCTCAAACTAAGCCTGGAGAATTAATGAAAAGTCACCTGCGCTTAGAACGATTAGAAAGGGCTTAAACACATGCTAAAAGTGGGCATTGATGCGATGAGCTTTTACACCCCCCATTATTATTTTGATTTAAATCATCTAGCGACCTTGCGTAATCAGCCTAATCAAAAATACCGCGAGAAGTTAGGCCAAGATAAAATGGCGGTGTTAGCCCCGGATGAAGATGTCGTCACGATGGGAGCGGATGCCGCTTACCCATTATTAAAAAAAGTGGATCCCAAAGATATCGAGCTACTCCTCTTCGCGACTGAAAGCGCAATCGATCAATCTAAGGCTGCAGGTATTTATGTCCATCGCTTGCTTGGCCTTTCCTCACGTTGCCGAGTCTTGGAATTGAAACAAGCTTGTTATAGTGCAACCGGTGGACTGCAAATGGCATTGAGTTTTTTGAAAGAATTCCCCGATAAAAAGGTTTTGTTAATTGCCTCGGATGTTGCTAAATATGGCCTAGGAACCTTAGGCGAGTCTTCTCAAGGGGCGGCAGCGGTTGCTTTTATATTGTCGGCCAATCCTCGTCTTATTGAGATAGAGCCTGAGAGCGGATTTTACACCGAGGATGTCATGGATTTTTGGCGACCCAACTATCGCGAAGAAGCCATTGTGGAAGGAAAATTTTCATGCGAGCTTTATTTGCGGGTATTACAAAAAACCTGGGAGCAATATAAGGAGCTCTCTAAACGAGATTTTTCAGATCACGCCCGGTTTTGTTATCATGTTCCGGTTCCGCGCCTGGTTGAAACTGCCCACCAATATTTGCTCAAAATAAATGGCATTAGAGAGTTTTCTGAAATCAATTGTGAAGAACAACTCGGGGCACAACTGTTGTATGGACGCATTATCGGTAATTGTTATACCGCAGCTCTTTATTTAAGCTTAATATCCTTGTTAGAAAACACAAAAGAAGACTTAAGCGGAAAACGCATCGGGTTTTATAGTTATGGATCGGGGTGTACCGGGGAATTTTTCAGTGGCGTTATAAAACCGGATTATCAAAATAGGTTGGATTTGGCTTATCATCAAAAATTGATAGAAGAGCGCCAAGCCTTGAGTGTAGAGGAATATGAGCGCTTTTATAAATTTCGCTACCCTGAAGATGGCAGCAAATTATTGGTTTCGGATTATAAAAAAGGCTACTATCGGTTGATTGGCATGGAAGGACATAAACGACTCTACAAGAGCATAGAAGATGCTTAAAACGATAACCGCACGATCCCCCGGAAAACTTATTTTATCAGGCGAACATGCTGTAGTATATGGCAAGCCTGCTATTGCCTTGGCGATTAACCGATATGCAGAATGCTCGATAGAAGAAGGGCTGAATCCCGGTATATTTTTTAATTTTTTAAATCTACGTTATGCTAAATCGCTCACTTTAAACACCTTGTCCCTGTTAAAAGAACGCTTAGAAGATCAATATTCAAGCTTTTTGCAAGGAAAATGCGGTATTCGGGAGGTGCTTAAAAAACCTTTTGAACTTTTGCAATTTACGGTCACCCATTTATTAGATGCCAGCCGTGTCTCGGTCTCAAAAGGCTTTGAAATCCATTCGGTCTCTTCCATACCCATTGGGTGTGGTATGGGATCATCGAGCGCTTCGGTCATGAGCACTTTGTATGTCTTGGCAAAGTTTTTTCATTTAGAATTTGACACAAAACATTTTTTGAGTTTGGGTCGTGAAGCGGAAAACTTACAACATGGGCGATCGAGCGGACTCGATCTCCAATTGGCGCTCTCTGGAGGATGTTTGAGATTTGAAGAGGGTAGGGTGACGACACGCCCTTTATCTTTTTCTTCCTTCACAATTGTTCAAACGGGCGTACCTGCTTCAACTACAGGAGAATGTGTTGAAAAAGTATCAATACATTTTAAAGACGAGATGCTCAAAAATAGTTTTGAAGCGGTGACGAATAACTTAGATAAGGCTTTAGAGAATCGAGATAATGCCGGGTTAAAACAGTGCATTCAAGAAAACCATAGGCTGTTGGTGCAAATCGGAGTGGTCCCCGAAAAGGTAAGGAGCTTCATTTCAGCGATTGAAAAGCGTGGAGGGGCTGCAAAAATCTGTGGGGCCGGAGCCGTGAAGGGCGAACAAGGGGGTGTGGTGTTAGTGTTGTCCGATGAGGATATTAGCGATCTCGTGTTCGAATTTGGGTTTTCTAAACAGATAGTCACCCCCGATTTTAAAGGGACGCATCTTGTCTAAAGCAGCAGTTTATCAAGCAAGTGCGCCAGGTTCGCTCGTGTTAATGGGGGAACATGCGGTTTTGCACAATCATCGTGCAATGGCAGTGGCCATCAATAAACGATTATCCGTTCTTTTAAGACCCCGACCCGATAAAAAAATTATTATACAGTCTCATTTAGGGGATTTTGAAACACTGTTAACAGAGTTTAAGGTGCAGGCTCCCTTTCAATTTGTATTGGAGACCATTTCAAGATATCTGCCTCAAATCCCAACCGGTTTTGAATTATCGATTGAATCGGAATTTAGCGATACTTTGGGTTTTGGCTCCTCTGCCGCCGTTGTGGTCGCCACCCTTGGGGTTTTAGAACAATGGTTAGGAGGAGAGCCCCCCTCCCTTTCTCCTCTCCCGTTTACGAGAGAGTCTCCTTCCCTTTCCCCTCTCCCGTTTACGGGAGAGGGTGGCCGAAGGCCGGGTGAGGGTTCGGGTGAGGGAATCAACCCTCTCTTCGTTACTGCCAAATCCATTGTACAAACAGTGCAACAAGGCAAAGCCTCCGGTATTGATATCGCCGCCAGCCTGGTTGGAGGCCTCATTCTCTATCGCCAAGATCCCTTTCTACTTGAAAAAATCGAAGCTTCCTTCCCCCTCGTTGCAGTGTATTCTGGCCAAAAAAGAAAAACGAGCGAAGTGATCCAACATGTTGAAAACTTGCGCCTGCAACAAATCGCCCTATATGACAAAATCTTTTCTTTAATGGATAAGGGTGTTGAAGAAGCGATTGGTTGCTTTAAAAAGGATCCACATCACAGTGACTGGAGCCGCTTAGGATCACTCCTAAATCTGCAACATGGATTGATGAGTGCACTCGGTGTTTCTAATACAGCCTTGGAAGAAATTGTGTATGCCTTACGCCAAAATGAAGCCATTTATGGCGCGAAGATTTCAGGTGCAGGCTTAGGCGATTGCGTGATTGGTTTGGCTAAAACTGATTTTACCTCTACCCCCATTCATTGGCCACATCCTCAATACCCAATATTCTCCCTTGAAATAGCCAAAGAAGGCTTAGAGTATGAATAGCTCAGCCAGCATTGTTAAAACAATTCTCGCCGACCGACACCCCCACCCTCGAATAGAAAAGGGAGTCGCCTTTGCCCCTGCCAATATCGCCCTATGTAAATACTGGGGGAAGCGCGATACAGTGTTAAATTTACCTGTAACCAACAGCTTATCCCTATCAATGGGTCAATATGGAGCGACAACAGAAATCGCTTGTATCAACCAACCGCTGGATCAAATTTCTTTAAATGGTGTGCTTCTTCTAGATAATAATTTACCCTTTGTTAAACGGATCCGGTCTTTTTTAGATTGCTTGCGAATGACTGATAATCGACATGCTCAAAGTACTCCAATAACAACAGATACACGATTTTCAGTGAAAACCCAGATGAATCTTCCCGTGGGCGCAGGATTAGCCTCTTCTTCTTGTGGTTTTGCGGCACTGGTTAAGGCCTTAGATGTCCTTTTTGGCTGGCAACTCCCCCTAAAGGCCTTATCCATTTTGGCCCGTTTAGGAAGTGGATCGGCTTGTCGTTCACTTTGGACGGGCTTTGTTGAATGGGAAAAGGGTGAAAGAAGTGATGGGATGGATTCCTATGGTGTTGCTCTCCCAGAAGAGTGGCCAGGTTTAAAAATGGGTTTATGGATTTTAGATCCCAATCCGAAACCGCTCTCTTCTCGTGAAGCCATGCTAAGAACGGTGGGAACCAGTCCTTTCTATTCCGCGTGGTCGAGTTTAGTTGAAGGGGATCTGAAGGCTTTAAAGTCTGCAATAGCTCTAAAAGATTTTGAACAATTGGGGGCAACCTTGGAAGCCAATGCCTGCAGTTTACATGGGTTGATGATGAGTGCCCGCCCTCCCATTCTCTATAGCACGGACAGAACCCTGAAGGCGATTCATCAGATCAGGGAAGCCCGTAAGCAGGGTTTAAGCATTTATTTTACTCAAGATGCCGGCCCCAACCTGAAGTTGTTTTTTTTAGACTCGAGCCAAGCTAAAATAGAAGAGTATTTTCCGGACATCCACATTATTTCACCCTGGGAAGTTTGAACATTGGCTACCCTAGAACAGGTTATATTAGTCGATCCTAAAGACAGCGTCGTTGGGGTTGAAGAAAAGTTAAAAGCCCATAGGCTTGGGCTTTTACATCGGGCTTTTTCAGTATTTATTTATCGAGAGACTGAAAACGGTATAGAATTCTTGCTTCAAAAGCGTCATCCCGCTAAATATCATAGTGGGGGTTTGTGGGCGAATGCCTGTTGCGGGCATCCCCGGCCCCAAGAAGAAATAGCAGAAGGTGCCACTAGACGCTTATTCGAAGAGTTGTCGATAAAAGTACCCTTGAAAGTGCTAGGGTCGTTTATCTATCGAGCCGAATTTGAGAATGGCTTAATTGAACATGAACTGGATTATGTTCTAATTGGAGAATGCGAGTTTGGATCCAGTTTTTCGGCCGATCCGGAAGAAATCGCCGAATGCCGTTGGTTAAGTGTTTCCGCATTAGAGGAAGAGCTAAATTCCTTCCCACATCATTTTACACCTTGGTTTAAGCCTGCTTTAACAGTTGTTTTGGAGAAAACATGCAAGTTTTAATTTCGTTAATCGGTTTTTTAATTGCCATAACTGTTTTAGTAGGGGTACATGAATTTGGTCATTTTTGGGTGGCGAGACGTTTTGGGATAAAGGTCCTGCGCTTTTCTATTGGGATAGGGCGACCCTTTTTTCGTTGGTACGACAAATTGGGAACAGAATATGTATTGTCCGTGCTGCCTTTGGGAGGCTACGTTGCGCTTTATGGGGAAAAAACGGGGGTCAGTGTTCCGAAATCTGAACGGCATCTCTCTTTTAGTCATAAACCCGTGTATGCCAGGATGGCAGTTTTGGTCGCAGGCCCATTATTTAATTTTTTGTTTGCCTTAATTGCGTATTGGTTAGTGTTAATCATCGGGATCACTTCGTTTAAACCGATAATAGGGCCTGTTGCGGGTGGTACTCCGGCGGAATTGGCGGGATTAAGACAGGGTCAAGAGATCGTGTCGATTGCAGACACTAAAACCCCGAATTGGAATACGGTGTCTGTTGCCTTAATGCAGGCAATGGGTGAACACAAAATGGTGAATGTGACGGTGCATGATCTCAAATCCGAAACACCCCATACTCATTCTCTCGATTTGGCTGCCATGGGTGAATCCGATGGGGAAGGGGATCTGCTAAAAGAATTAGGCCTCACTCCCTACGATCCTTATCCCCCTATCGTGGGAAAGCTTTTGCCCGATCATCCCGCCTTGCTTGCAGGCATGTTACCGAATGACAGGATCATTGCGGTTGATAATCATCCAATTAATTCTAGAACAGAAGCAACCGATTACATCCAACCCAAAATTAATGTGCCTATTACCTTAACCATTGAACGAGGCCAAGAGACAAAAACCATTCATTTAACCCCTGTTGCCAAGCGTTTAGAAGATGGCAAGGTGGTTGGTTTTATTGGCGTGGAATACGCAACGAATCAAGAGCCAGCAAAAGAATTTATGTATGTAGAACGATTAGGGGTTTTTAAAGCCTTGTCTGAAGCGTCCAAAAGAACCCTACATTACACTAAACTCACCTTTTCCATGTTAAAGAAAATTGTCACAGGCGAACTCTCAGTGAAAACTTTAAGCGGACCTGTTGCGATTGCTCAATACGCCGGTCACACAGTACAAACCAGTTTTGTGGATTTTTTAAGCTTTTTGGCTTTGATTAGCATCAGTTTAGGTGCATTTAATTTATTACCCATTCCGTTATTGGATGGCGGTAATTTACTGTATTGTCTCTGTGAGCTTATCACAGGTCGTCCGCTTTCAGAACGCGTCCAAACGATCGGCTTTTGGATAGGCGGCATGATCATCTTAATGGTGCTGATATTTGTGTTTTATAATGATTTGTCCCGATTTTAAAAAATTAATTATGTTTTCTAATGGGTCAATGTAAGGTGCAAGTTCAGACTTGATCCCAAGAACTCGTAGGGGCCGACCTTCCGGTCGGCCCGCAGGGTTATCAATAACTCCGGATTTGACCTTAAACCTTACTTATTGACAGATCTTTGCATTGGTGGAAATAATATCTTACTACCGGGTAGTTAGTTTACATTTTAAGTTTTAACAATTTCCACAACTAAACACGGAGGTCTACCATGGCATATGAATTAGTGATTAATAATACCCTGACTGGTTATAGAGTATGGAGAGAAACGTCTGTTCAAAGTTCATCAGATGTTCATTTTGGATTATTCACACAAGTTGACGGGACTCCTCAGCAGGCAGGTAATTTTAAATTAGAGATAGAGAAGAAGGGCGAAAACAAAGCCATCTCTATTATGACAACTGAGGATACTAATGGAGAAGCAGTGCGAGTGAAATCTCTTCAGTTATTGCTGCCTCTTGTTGACAAAAATTTCATTAGGGTTAACAGCTCAATGTACAGGAATTACGTGATGGTTTCCTTAGACGGATCTCAAGTCCGTCATATTTCAGAGTCGCTCCTAGAATTATTCCCTCTCTTAGATAAACTGCAGGAGGGTATGTCCCTCCCTTTTGGCCTTAAGGCTTATTTGAGTAGCACAAATTTTGGATTGAGCGGTTTCGACCTATTAGAGGCATACAAGAAGGAATTAAAATCGCGACTGACGGATAGTATTGTTGCTCCATCAATAGGGAAGTTTAGTCTAGCAGAAGATAAATTAACCTCTCTTATAAACTATGCGAAAAATGCTGGGCACCCCGATCTGTTACTTTACTTGGCTGATCTCTTAGAGAGAAATTATGGTCTTCTTGAAAGCGCTGCGCGGGTGAGAATGGAAGCGATAGCATTACCGAAAGTTTCCAGAGAATCTTTAGTGCCTGAACCTACAGGAAAAGCAGGCCAAACCGCAGGAACAGATAAAAAAACGGATGCCGAAACGGCTGCGACTGACAGTCCTGAATTCAAGGTGGCTAAAGCGCTATTGGACGGCACTGTAAAATTTCCTGCCGCAGATCTTGAAAGAATGCTAAATCCGAGTAAGCAACCAGAAGGATCTGTCTTAGGTAAAGTGTTTTCTTTGAGTTGGCTTCCAAGCAGTTTCACGTCCTCTAGCGCGGCCCTCCCTACCGCTGCCACTACTACCTCGGCTTCTGCTGCAGCCGCTTCTAAAGCGCCTTCCGCTACCGATGTACAAGAAAGGCGAGCCACTTTAAGGATTGTGCATACCCTGCTTGAGAATTTTAGAAATGCTTTAATCCAACAAGGTATGAAGAGAGAGCAGTTAAAACCCATAGAGGAACTATTACTGAATTGTGATAAAGAATTAGCAGGACCACAACATGAGTTGACTAAATCTGTTCCATTGACATCTTCTTCCCCGCTCGATCTTCTCGAACATATTAGAGGATTAAATGGCCTCTATACTACTTTGCAGGGTGCTTTAGCAAAAGATGAGGGTGCCAAAAGAACAGCGGAAGAGATTTCGAGTTTAAGAACTCAAAACCAGAAGCTTGAAGGTGCAAGTGACCGACAACAATCAACAATATCTCAACTGGGGCAAGAGAAAAAAACGTTAACAGAAAAACTTGGAACAGCTGAAAGAGATAAGCAGGAAAAATCTCAAGCCTGTGAGGCCCAAAAAGAGGAAATTACACGACTACGGCAAAGAGTTGAAGAATTACAACTCCTCATAAGCCAATCCGAAGAAATCAAGAGACTTAAAGAGGAGTTGGCACGCCGTACGACGCCTTCTGCAGATTCTGCTGGCACTGGCCAAACTGCTAACACAAGCGGACCCATATCAGCGGCGACTAGCAGTGGCTCGGGTGCGCCTATGGTAACTGCTTTAAATAATGCAATTGCCAATACGACTCCTCTTGCGGCCATGGCTTCATCTTCGGCATCTTCGTCATCAGGTGTTTCACGCTCAGCTGATACAATTCGTCCAACCACTTAAGTACGGAGTCAGATATTGTAATCCGGAGACAGTCATTGACCTGTAGGGGCCGACCTCCCGGTCGGCCCGTGGATTATCAATACTCTAGCTAGACAGTGTGTTTTTTATTTAGTTATAGAACCAATCAAGATTTATTTATACCGATCACTGTCCCCACATTTTGTGATAGGATGCCGTTTTGTTTAATTGAAGCGACATGTGACCTATGAGCATCAAAAGAATAGTCCAATTAACTTTATTAGCAATCTGTTTTGCAACTGCAACCGCGGGTGTTGCCTTTCAAAGCTTTACCGTCCAGCGTATTCGGGTAGAAGGCCTAAAGCGCGTTTCTGAGGCAGCCGTCATAAATGAATTACCCATCCGTATCGGACAAACTTTAACAGAGGAACGCGCAGGTGAAGTGGTTCAGGCCCTATACGCAAGCGGCTTTTTTAAAAATGTTTCTTTGGGTCAAGATGGCCAAACTTTGGTGATAAAGGTTGAAGAACGGGCCACCATCAGCAAATTAACTTTTACGGGAGTAAAGGAAAAGGAAAAAGTCCAAAAACTTTTAAGGGAAGTGGGGTTAGCAGAAGGCAGACTTTACGATCCCAACGTAATTGGAAAGGCCCAACGTGAATTGGAAAAATATTATTTCAGTAAAGGGCGCTATAACGTCAGAATCGAACCGACAGTAACAGAAACTTCTCCTGGATTAATGGAAGTCACTCTTTGCATTTATGAAGGGGACATGGCGAAGATTAAACAAATCAAGATCATTGGAAACTGTGTTTTTAAAGAGAGCGATCTACTAGATGAATTTCGTTCGGCCAAAACCAATATTCTTTCTTGGTTCACGGGTAACGATCAATACGCCAAGGAAAAGCTAAATGCCGATTTGGAAATCTTGCGATCCTATTATCTCGATCGGGGCTATATTCATTTTCAAATTGAATCAGTGCAAGTTTCATTAACGCCTGATAAAAAAGATATTTATATTACTATCCATATTAAAGAAGGTGAGCAATACGTTTTTGGTGAAACCACCCTTTCAGGCCGATTTGTTGCCCCTGAAAAAGATCTATTGTGCTTGATTGAACCGCTTGAACCCGGCGCCACTTTTTCAAGAAAAGTATTGTTGGATGTTAAACAGGCCCTCGAAGATCGCATGGGAAGCGAAGGGTATTATCAATCTGAAGCCCGTTTAGATCATTTTATTAATGAGCAAAAACGAACCGTGAATATTCGGTTCTCACTCATCCCGGGTAGACGTATTTATGTGAGACGTATTCAATTTGTTGGGAATACCACCACAAAAGATGAAGTCTTACGTCGCGAATTGCCCCAATTGGAAGGCACCTGGGCATCTAGCACCCTCATAGAGGAAGGGAAAGAAAAGATCTTAAGACGAGGTTTTGCAAGCAACGTGGAGGTGGAAACCAAGACGGTAGTCGGTGCTGAAGACCAAATGGACGTGGTTTATAAGGTGGAAGAAACCCGTTTAGGCCAAATTGGTGCAGGGTTTGGTTATTCCGGATCTGAAAAGTTGATGTTCAATTTTTCTATCAGCCAAGAGAACTTTTTGGGAACAGGGAAGGCCGTAGATTTTACCTTGGATAAAAGCCGAGCTTCTAGTAATTATGCTATCGGCTATTTGGATCCCTATTTTACGCCTGATGGCATTGGTTTTGGGGGAAGCGCTTATTATTCCAAGTCAAATTTAAGCAAAACTTCCTTTGTAACCGATTACATTGTCGATACCTTGGGCGGTGAAATCAGATGGGTATTCCCAATCAATAAAGATGAAGCCTTAAAAGCCAGTATCGGGTATGACGACACACGCTTAAAAATTCATAACCGAAATCCGGCGACACAGCTTACGGGCTTCATTAACAAGTTTGGGAATAAATTTGATGAATATGTAGTGAGTTTGGGTTGGGTCTACGATACCTTTGACAAGCGGATCTTCCCGACGAGTGGTGTCCATCAAGCGATTAATCTCCAGTCCGTTATTCCGGGGGCCAAGCAGCAATATTATAAAGGGATTTATGAATTCTCTTGGTACTATCCAATATGCGAGTCAGAACGCTGGATTGTTAATGTGTCGAGCGCCCTAGGCTTTGGGGATGGTTATGGTAAAACCACCCGAATGCCCTTCTACCGTAACTTCTTTGCAGGGGGAAGCCGTTTTGTCAGGGGTTATGGTGAAAACTCCTTGGGCCCAAGAGACTCAAACGGGGGTGCCATGGGGGGTAATGCCCTGGCCGCAGGTACAGCCGCCCTTATTTTCCCCAATCCCATTAAACCGGATGCCCAATCTGTTCGAACAGCATTGTTTTTAGATGTTGGCCAGGTGTATGATACTCACAAGCGTAAGGGTCCAACGGATACTATTGCGCCTACTAAACAAGCGGTTGCGTTTCGTTATTCAGTAGGTCTTTCAGTAGCTTGGCATTTGCCCATTCTCGGGGCGCCCCTTACAGTGAGTTTGGCTAAACCATTGAATCCGAAAGCAGGGGATGAGAAACGTTCATTCTCATTCTGGGTGGGGACTTCATGGTAATGGTAAGTGTGTCTTAAATTTGATGAGTAGAGGAGAACAAAGTTGAGCAACTTAATGCGTTCTATAGGGTTAATGCTCCTTCTTATTTTTGCGTCGGTACCTGCTTTTGCAGCAGAAAATACTTCACCGCCGCTGAGGATTGGGGTTTTGGATTTTCAACAATTATTAACCAAGGCACCTCAGGCAGAAATCGCTGCTAAACGTATTGAGGATCAATTCCGTCCCCAACAAGAAAAGTTGATGGCAAAACAGAATGAATTCCAGACCAAGCAAAAGAAGTGGCAACGGGATAGGGACACTATGGCTGATGCCGAACGGGTCAGATTAGAAAAAGACTTAAATAAAGTTCAACAAGAGATCCGTCGTTTGGACGAAGAATACCGTTCTGAGAAAACTGCCCTTTACATGGATGAGCGGGATAATTTCATGGCCTTGGTTCGCGAAGTAGTCGATTCAATGTCCCGTGAAAATAAATACGATTTAGTTTTACTGCAAGAAGCAGCACTATATATCGACAATCGTATTGATATAACGAATGAAGTCCTAGATAGATTGGCAAAGTTAAAGAGCGCCAAGTCTTCTGATACCAAAAAACACTAATACCTTCTAAAGAGGCATTTGTGAGCCACCCCACCACGTCGGTAAATTTAAGTAAATTGGCCGACGCCGTGGGGGGCAGGTTAAGGGGGGCAGATTGCCCCATTTTTAAACTCTCCACCCTTAAAAATGCCGAAACTGGCAGTTTGAGTTTTCTAGTGCCGGCCGGTACTCAAAATCGCAGTTTGCTAAAAACCACCCGAGCCTCAGCCCTTATTCTCAGTCCAGCATTGGAACAAGACTGTCCCTCACATATTTCAGTTATCATCTCAGATGATCCGCGTCTCGCATTCGCTAAAATCACCCGTTTTTTTAGTCAAGTTTCTTTACCCCAAGCAGGTCTTCATCCGACAGTAGTCGTGGGAGAACATGCACACATTGCTGCCTCTGCTTCTGTTGGGGCCTATTGTGTTATAGGCGACCATGTCACCCTAGGTGAAAATGTGATCCTCTATCCAGGCTGCACTATTGGTAATGATTCAGTCATTGAGGCCAATACCATTTTACAGGCGCGTGTAACGCTTTATGAGAAGGTTCGCATCGGAAAACATTGTTTGATACAAAGCGGGGTAGTCATTGGTAGCGATGGTTTTGGCTTTGCCCATGATAAAACGGGGTGGGTCAAAATGTTTCATATGGGAGGCGTTGTCATAGGGTCCCATGTTGAGATTGGATCCAATACAACAATCGATCGTGGCTTGATGGAGGATACGATTATTGAAGATGGAGTCATCATCGATAATTTGGTCCAGATTGCCCATAATGTTTCCATTGGTGCACGAACGGCCATTGCAGGGTGCACAGGCATTGCAGGAAGCACTAAAATTGGCCAGGATTGTATGATTGGCGGGGCCGCTAATATTGGTGGCCATCTCGAAATTGGAAACAAAGTATACATCGCAGCCACTTCTTCTGTTGGCGATTCCTTCAGTGAACCTGGGTTGTACACCTCCGTTATGCCAGCCAAACCCAATGAAGTTTGGCGTAAAAATGCCGCACGTTTCTTATATCTCGATAAAATGGCAAAGCGGTTACGCGACTTAGAAAAGCGTCTAGAAGAACATTTCAGTAATTGAGTCGGGAGATTTCATGTACATTCAAGAAATTCTAAATCATATTCCCCATCGTCCTCCATTTTTGTTGGTAGATAGGGTTTTAGAATTTGAAGCCTTTCGTTCTATTTTAGCCATTAAAAATGTGACGATAAATGAACCTTTTTTTCAAGGCCATTTTCCAATCAAGCCCGTTATGCCAGGGGTATTGATTGTAGAGGCCCTAGCACAGACAGCTGCAATTTTGGCGAGGCGCAGCACAAAATCTTCACCCGATCTCCTGTACTATCTAGGAGCCATAGAAGAAGCGCGATTTAAAAAAATGGTCGTGCCGGGTGACACGCTTTATTTGAAGGTTGAGCTATTAAAGCAACGTCAACATATTTGGAAGGTCAGCGGCACGGCTTCAGTAGAGAATGAAGTTGTTTGCACCGTGACCATGACCTGCGCAGAAGGACCAGCTTTAGCATGATAGATAGCCGCGCGATTGTCGATCCAAAAGCAAAAATTGGGAAGAATGTCATTATTGGTCCTTGGACCTTGATCGGACCAGATGTCGAGATAGGGGAAGGGACAGAAATTGGCGCGCATGTTATTATTGAAGGGATCACCAAGATTGGGAAAGAAAATAAAATTCACTCCTTTGTCAGCCTTGGCTCCCCTCCTCAAGTCAAAAGTTATCAAAATGAACCCACCCGTTTAGAAATAGGTGATCGTAATATCTTTCGAGAATATGCGAGTGCTCATCGCGGTACTCCTAATGGTAAACAAGTGACTCGAATTGGTAATGAAAATTATTTCATGGTAGCAAGCCATGTTGCGCATGATTGCCTGGTCGGCAATGAGGTTAACTTCGCCAATAATGCCTCTATTGCAGGCCATGTTATTGTGGAAGATTACGCCAATCTGGGGGGGTTTGTGGGCATCCATCAATATTGCAAGGTGGGGGCTTATAGCTTTTTGGCAGGGGGTTCCGTGATTCTTAAAGATGTCCCTCCCTTTGTGATGGTTTCCGGTTTCCCTGCAGAAACTCATGGTTTAAACGTTGTGGGATTAGAACGTCGGGGGTTTACCGCAGCAACCATTACTGCTTTAAAACGGGCCTATAAAATTATCTTTAGAAAAAATTATACCATACAAGTGGCTGTCGCTGAACTTAAAACCATGATAACCGAAACTGCTGAGGTAAAATTACTAGTCGATTTTCTGGACCAATCCACCCGAGGGATTGTTAGGTAAAATCCTCATGAAAATCGGCGTTGTGGTTGGCGAGATTTCAGGGGATGCACTAGCGGCCCCATTAATTCATGTGCTTAAAAGTATTTCTTCCAAACCAATAGAAGTCGTTGGGATTGGGGGTCCTCAATTAATCGAGGCCGGTTGCCGTTCTCTTTTTCCTTTTGAACGCCTTAATGTGATGGGGCTCTTCCAACCTCTCAAACGTCTCCCGGAATTATATCGCATCAGACAAGAGTTAATCCGTTATTTTAGGGAAGATCCCCCTGATGTCTTTATTGGAGTAGACGCCCCTGATTTTAATTTAGGATTAGAAAGAAGATTGAAGGCTTTTAGCATCCCCACCGTTCATTATGTGAGCCCAACGGTCTGGGCCTGGCGAAAAAATCGCATTCATAAGATTAAACAATCAGTCGATTTAATGTTAACGCTCTTTCCCTTTGAAACAAAAATATATGATGAACACCATATCCCCGTCTGTTTTGCGGGTCATCCCTATGCCGATGAGATCCCCTTGGAAATTGACTCTGCAGCTGCCAAAAAGAAGTTACATTACCAAGCGCGAGACACTGTCATTGCACTATTACCGGGCACTCGAACTGCCGATCTGCATTATCATGCAAAAACCTTTATTGAAACGGCGGGTTTGTGTGCGAAAACCCGCCCTGATTTAAAATTTATTATTCCCGTGGTGAACCAGGCAACTGCAGAGCTTGTTCAGGAATTGATTCAAAAATTCGGAAAAATGCTTTCCATTCAGGTTGTTGTGGGTAAAACACGTCTTGCAATAGCCGCTTCAGATGCCGTGCTAGTGAAGTCGGGTACCGCCACCCTTGAAGTGATGCTTCACAAAAAACCGATGGTGGTTGCTTATTTAATGAATTCTATCACTCATAGCATTGCTCGTTTTTTGGTGGATATTCCGCATATTGCACTACCCAACATTTTAGCAGGCCAATTGTTGGTGCCTGAATTCATCCAGAATCAAGCGACCCCTCAAAATTTAAGTCAAGCCTTGTTAGCGCAACTTGAAAGCCACTCTCATTCGGAAGCGTTAATGCAGAGTTTTGATAAGCTTCATCAACAACTAAAACAGAACGCCTCTCATAGCGCTGCAAAGGCAGTTTTAGGGTTAATTGAAAATTTATGATCTATCTACTGGAGGTTTTTTAAACAATCCAGGTATTTCGTCGGGAGCAATGGGGTAACTTACATAATACCCTTGGACTTCATCGCAATCGTTATCCACCAGTTTTTTTAGCTGTTCTGCAGTTTCAACCCCTTCTGCAATAACCGTTAAATTTAAACTATGACCTAAAGAAATAATGGCTCTGATGATGGCTAAATCATTCTTTTTGGTTTCCAATTCCTTAATGAAAGACTGATCGATTTTCAGACAATTAACAGGATATTGGCGTAAATAGTTTAAACTCGAATAGCCCGTTCCAAAATCGTCGATAGAGGTTTTTATCCCGAGTTCCCTAAATTGATGCAACATGTCCATGAAGTCTTTTGGATTAGCCATAGCTAAACTTTCAGTTAATTCAAGCTCTAGATATTTTGGTTCAAGATGGGTGTCTACTAAAATGCTTTTTATAAGTTTGACGATGCCCTTTTCTCTACATTGTCTCGAAGACATATTAACTGAGACAGAAAGCTTTGGTAATCCCGCATCTTGCCAAGCCTTATTTTGGGCGCAGGCGGTTCGAAGTACCCATTCACCGATTGGCATGATAAGCCCAGTCGTCTCAGCAACGGAGATAAACTCCTTCGGCATAGTGCGTCCATGATCAGGATGCTGCCAGCGTATTAATGCTTCATAGCCAATTATCTTGTTAGTCTTTAAGTCTAATTTAGGTTGATATTCTAGAAAAAATTCATTATTAACGAGGGCCTTCCTCAAGCCATTTTCAATTTCTAAACGCTTCCTAATTTGCGTGTGCATTTCACCTGTGTAAAATTGAAAGGTATTTTTACCATTTTCTTTTGCTTGATACATGGCATTGTCGGCATTTTTCAATAAGGTTTCAGCATCCATACCATTATCAGGGAAAATACTGAAACCCATACTACAAGTAATGCTCAATTCATGTCCCTCAATCATATAGGGTCTTGAAACTGTGTCCAAAATTCTCTCTAGAAAGTCTGGTACATTGTTAATGCTTTCTTGATCAGATATTGTCATCACAAATTCATCGCCACCTATCCTAGCCAAGGTATCATAATCTCGTGAAATGGCCCTGAATCTATCAGCAACTAGTCTTAACAAAGCATCCCCAATGCTGTGGCCGAGTGCGTCATTAATCACCTTGAAGTTATCGAGATCGATAAATATTACCGTGACTTTCAAATGATGACGCTTGGCATTTGCGATTGCAATGGTTAATCTGTCTAGTAGTAGATTGCGATTCGGTAAGTCTGTTAAAATATCATGTGTGGCCTGATATTTTAGTTGTTCTTCATCTTGTTTTATTTTACTAATATCATGGAAAATGACAACCGCTCCTTCATTCTCGTTCTCTTGACCGAGAATAGCCTGTCCATCCGCCAAAAGGATATGTTTTTTGCCTTTTTTATCTATCACAGCTATTTCTTCATCACGTACTTTTTCTCCTTTTAAGACTCTATAAAATGGATGTTGATTAATAGCGTAAGGTTGATCATTTGAGGGATCAAAAATGGGATATTTTTTTAACCAATCGCTGGGTAGTCTGGATTCTACCATTTTTCCGAAAATTTCTTCTAAAGTGGAGTTAAATAAACTTATTTTGTTCTTAGAGTTCGAAGCAATAACTGCACCCCGCATGTTATTTAAGACTGCCTCCATGAAATCTCTTTCACTTTGTAATCCCAATGTCAGGAAATATTTAGAGGTCGAAAGAATAAGGGCGCCTACCATAATACTGATCACAATTGTCGTTATGAAAATGGCTAAAAGGGTAGGATCAAGTTTAGAAAATCCCATAACAGCTTCAGTGTTCATTTCACCTGGGGTGAAAATTGCCGCATACATTCCCATGTAGTGCATTCCTACGATGGCAAATCCCATAATCAAGGCACTTATCAATTTTAAACGAAGTCGCTTTGCAAATGTACCTTTATCGCTTTGAACAGCAAGCCAAAGGGCCACTGTAGCTGCGACAATTGCAATGATGATAGATAAGGTAAAGGGGAAGGGGAGATAATGAATGTGTACATCATTCATTCCTGTCATGCCGGTATAATGCATAGTGGGGATAGCAATACCTAATATAATACCGCTCATTATATAATGCTTGGTTGTGGGATGAGGAATGGTAAAAAATAGGAAGGCAATTCCCGCGGTAAGTATCGCCACTATCATTGAAGCAGAGGTCCATACGAAATCGTAGGTCATTGGCATGGCCATATGCATATTAAACGACAACATCCCGACGAAATGCATTGACCATATTCCGGCACCCATCACAAATGCACCGCCAAGTAACCACCAGATCCTAAAGACAAGTGAGGTGGGTTTGCGTAAGTGGGCACTCATATCTAAGGCGACATAGGAAGCCATGCTAGCAATAACATAGGATAAAAGCACAAGAGAAGGATTATAATTCCCTGTAATGACATCTGTAGGGATAGCGGTAAGTTGAAAAAAATTCTGATACCAGGTCATAGGCCCACTTCTAAAAATGACATGCTCTTATTTAGTATAGTCTTAAGCTCTCAAGTTTTTTGTTTTTTGAAACAGATACGGTTACATATTACAATCACGTTTATTTGACATGCAAATATACACCCATTTATGAAAAAGTTTAGAAACGGAACTTTATAGTTTTATTCAATATTGAATAAAATACCGCAAATCTCTTTTTCAAATTGAGAGAGATTGCTACGATCGCCCACCGCTTGCTCAGTCATAATCACGAAAATCAATTCTCTATTACTTTTTGTGGTTAAATATCCTGCTAAACTTGCTATGCCACGTTTTGATCCCGTCTTCGCCCGAATTTTACCTTTTAGCTCAGGATTATTTATCCTTTCTTGTAAAGTACCTGTTTCCCCTGAATGGGCTAGCAATTCATTGATAAGTGGATAAAATTCTTTATGTTGATAAATGGTTTGCAAAACAGTTGCAAATTGTTGTGGAGTCACAAAATTATAAGACGACAATCCCGAGCCATCCCACAAACTATATTGCTTAGGCTCGAGTTTGGTATGCTCTTGTAGGGAAGCTTGAATGGCGCGAATACCAGCATGAAAGGTCCCTCTTTGCGAGCGGGCATAGCCTAATGTTTTCATTAAACTGTCCGAATAAAGATTGTTGGAGTCCCTTAACACGGGTCCGAGTAGGGCCAAGAGGTTCCCTGAGGAGTGTTTGTAGACATTTTCCGTTCCGGGTGGAATGCGGCCAAACATTATTTGACCCTTTAGGTTAATCTGTTCCTCAGCTAATAGCTTAACCACTAAACTTTTCAGTAATTGATCAGGGTTTCGGATGGCCAGTTTAAGAACGTCAAATTCAGGTTTGGGAGCTTCCATTTTGGCAGATTCAGTCGTGGGTTTAGCTTCAGTTTCAGCTACAACTTCAGTCTCTTTTTTGTCAGTTTCGGCTTTAGCAGCCGCATAGGTTTTAACTGGCCAGCATCCTCTGGCATTCACCTGATTGTTATCGTTCATATCTAATATAATTTGGCAGGTTTCTTCAGCATCATATTCTGAAACTGTCATGACATCATCTGTGATCGGAACTATTAAGGTTTCATCCGGCGCCAGGCTTAATGTCGCCTTTTCACCGATTACTTTGCCAGGAGTAATATTTACCTTGATTTGATTTTCATTAATCATGACAGCAGTCACTGGGGCAGAAAATCCCCAACAAAGGCTATTCCAGCTCCACCCCCAGCCATATTGAGGCAATTCAAAGCGGGTGTTATCAATTATCAAATTGCCCTTTATTTCTTGAATATTTTGTGTCTTTAGATTTTGAATCAAGGCTTTTAAATCACTATCTTTGAAACTGGGGTCGCCTGTAAACTGAAGATAAATATTTCCTTCCTTATCTTTTGCAAGGGTGGTTTCATAATGAAATTCTGTCCCTAATTCGTAAAGGGCGGCCGTGCTCGTTAATAGTTTGGTGAGGCTCGCGGGAACAAAAGGTTCATTTGAACGATGTTCATAAAGTGTATCGCCAGTTTTTGCATCTTGTACCAAGATCCCCACAGCAGTATTGGGTAGCTGTTGTTTAATGGTAGCATTTATCTGCTCGCTTTCTTTTTGTAATGCATATGTGCCTGTATTAAAAGACAGGCCCATAATGGCCAAGATATTTAGCAAAACTAGATGTATCACTTTCACTCCTAAAGGTTGCAGCCTCATTTCTTAGCAAGAGTTTACATTAAGCTAAATAAGGATTGCGAGCGGAGATCATATTTGCTAGTTGAATATCTAATGATAACTTGAGTAAAGTGAACCACAGAATTTTTATCTTATTCAAAGGATCCCCGCATTATGCATGTAGCAGGTGTCGATGAAGCTGGCCGTGGGCCGCTAGCCGGCCCCGTAGTGGCAGCCGCCGTCATTCTCGCCCCTAAAACTCGACTACCAGGATTAACCGACTCAAAGCTTTTAACAGAAAAACAACGTGAAACCTTATTTGATCTCATCATCAAAAGAGCCATTAGCTTTGGGGTGGGCCTTGCCACTGTTGAAGAAATCGACGAGTTCAATATTTTACAGGCGACCTTCCTTGCGATGAAACGTGCAGTGCTTGCCTTGAAAGTGTTGCCGAACAAAATAATAGTGGACGGCAATCAAACGCCCAAATGGGATTACCCAACAGAAGCCATTATTGGAGGGGATTTAAGCGAGCGCGCCATCAGTGCCGCTTCCGTTTTAGCAAAAGTCGAACGCGATAGGATCATGTGCCAATTAGAACTTGATTATCCCGGTTATGGATTTGCGAAACACAAAGGTTATGGAACCGAAGAACATCTTAAAGCCTTGAGAAGCTTAGGCCCTTCTTTAATACACAGACGAAGTTTCTCGCCTGTCACTGCCTTGCTAACACCTATCACTTCTCGTGCCTCTACACTACCCCTAGATATACCGATACCCATAGAAGATGTTGCCGAACCCCTATGAGTACCTCCTTTATACATCTTCATGTTCACAGTGAATATTCCCTTGTCGATGGCTTGATTCGGATCCCTGAACTTGTCGAGGGGACAGCTAAAATGGGAGGATTTGCGGTCGCCCTTACCGATCAATGCAATCTTTTCGGTGTTATTAAATTTTATAAAGCTGCTGAAAAAGCCGGATTAAAACCCATTGTTGGAACAGAATTTTGGATAAATAATGATGAAAACCAAACCGCCCACCAGCAAACGCGATTAATTTTATTATGCCAAAATTGGACTGGTTATCGTAATTTAATGGAATTGATTTCCCTCACCTATATGAAAGGGCAGATTCGACATAAACCCTGCCTTGAAAAACAGTGGTTAAAAGAAAAAAATGAAGGACTGCTCGCGATTATCCCTGACCAAGAAAGTGATTTAAGCGAAGCAATATTACAAGAAAATATGCCGCAGGCTAAAAACTTGCTTGATATGTGGTTAAACATTTTTTCAGATCGCTTATATATGGAAATCACTCGTATTCATCAACCTAAAGAGAATGAGTATTGCCAAGCGCTTGTTGCACTCAGTGAAACAACCGGTGTACCGCTTGTCGCTACTAACAATGTCCGATTTTTAAAACGGGAAGATTTTGAGGCCCATGAAGCCCGCGTCTGTATTCATGAAGGCTATACCTTGAATGATTCAGGCCGCAAAAAACACTATACGGAAGAACAATATCTCAAAACCCCAGAGGAAATGCAGGCACTTTTTAATGACATTCCTGAAGCCCTTCAAAATAGTGTCGAAATTGCAAAACGGTGTAATCTTGAATTAAAGTTAGGTCAAGCCTTTCTACCCGATTACCCCGTACCCCAAGGTTATACTGTTGAAGAATATTTAAACCAACAGGCCCATGAGGGATTAAAATTTCGGTTTAAGCACCTCGCAGCACTCCCCCCACAATATATTGAACGCCTAGATATGGAATTATCCGTAATTAATTCAATGCATTTTGCGGGTTACTTCTTAATTGTGGCAGACTTTATTCGATGGGCAAAAAATGAAAATATTCCCGTGGGCCCAGGTCGTGGATCAGGTGCCGGTTCTTTGGTGGCTTATGTGCTCGAGATAACCGGGCTCGATCCTATCAAACATGAACTATTATTTGAAAGATTTTTAAATCCTGAACGGGTCTCCATGCCCGACTTTGATATCGATTTTTGTATGGAAGGCCGAGATCGGGTGATTGATTATGTCACACAAACCTATGGACGCGAGGCCGTTTCACAAATTATCACCTTTGGTACCATGGCGGCACGCGCGGTGATTCGAGATGTGGGCCGAGTGTTGGGATATACCTATGGCTTTGTCGATAGAATAGCAAAATTGGTTCCGCATACCTTAGGGGTAACTCTAGAAAAAGCCCTTAAAGAAGAAGAATTATTAAAGAAGGCCTATGAAGAAGAAGATGAAATTAAAACCTTAATTGATTTGGCGATGAAATTAGAAGGGATCACCCGTAATGTGAGTAAACATGCGGGAGGAGTGGTTATAGCACCCTCTAAATTAACGGATTATGTTCCGCTTTATTGTGATAGTGAAGAAGGAATTATTATCACTCAATTTGATAAGAACGACGTCGAAGAAATTGGTCTAGTGAAGTTCGACTTTCTAGGATTAAGAACCCTAACCATTATTCAAGCGGCATTGGATACCATCAATCATGATCGTTTACTGAAAGGGGAGACTGCTATCGATATTAATACCCTCCCCATGGATGATCCTAAAACTTTTGAATTGCTCAAAACTTGCCAAACCACCGCCGTGTTTCAATTGGAATCCCGTGGCATGCGTGATTTGGTGCGAAGGCTCAAACCGGATATCTTTGAGGAAATAGTAGCGCTTGTCGCATTATTTCGTCCTGGCCCATTACAATCCGGTCTGGTGGATGATTTCATTAATCGTAAGCATGGACGGGCCAACCCTGAATATCTTCATCCCAGCCTCATGAATCTTTTAAAGCCTACCTATGGAATTATTCTTTACCAGGAGCAAGTGACTCAAATTGCGCAGATCCTGGCAGGATATTCATTGGGAAGCGCAGATTTACTCCGAAAAGCCATGGGTAAGAAAAAACCAGAAGAAATGGCAAAACAACGTGAGATCTTTGTCAAGGGAGCAGTGCTTCGTGGTGTGGACGCCCATACGGCAGAATATATTTTCGGATTAATGGAAAAATTTGCAGGCTATGGATTTAATCGTTCACATGCTGCAGCCTATGCATTGCTCACCTAC
>Ga0207084_1050_pt1 | contig 31314 bp, 38 predicted proteins | sample Alteio_BWMinHeat_55_FD_153543 | JGI IMG/M metagenome (GOLD analysis project Ga0207084, IMG submission 153543) | Enriched cells from forest soil in Barre Woods Harvard Forest LTER site, Petersham, Massachusetts, United States -... | ecosystem: Environmental > Terrestrial > Soil > Temperate forest >...
ACATTTCGGCGAAAAAATAAAAATTTCCGCAGGCGCAACAGGATCTATTTTTGCAGCGATTGCAACCGCATCGCCTGAAACACTCATTCCTATTTTAGCGATTGTTGCGGGTGGAGATAATGCGGCAATCAATCAAGACATCAGCGTGGGCGCTATTTTAGGTGCGCCATTAATGCTATCGACATTATCTATCGCCATTTTAAGTTTTTTTATTCTTAAAAAAAGAGGGCTCACAGGAAAAATGCATCCTGAAACAACAGGCCTCATCCGCGATTTAAATTTTTTTCTCGTTGCATTTTTTATTGCGGGTGCCGCGATGTATGTGCCGACATCATTTGTGTATTTTCGTTTTGCAATCAGTTTTATTTTAATCGGCCTTTATCTTCTTTATGTCATCTTGACATTAAAGTCTTCTAAGCGATTAGTCAGCGAAGGTCACGGCGTTATTTCTGACAATCCTTTATTTTTTAAAAAAATAGGATTGAGTCATCGCATGAGCACAATCATTATTCAAATGATTGCAGGAATTATTTTATTAATCGTCAGTGCAAAAGTATTTATTCATAATATTGAAATAATATCGGTTCAATTACACATTTCTGCATTAGTGTTATCGTTATTAATTATTCCTATCGCGACAGAATTACCTGAAAAAGTAAATAGCATTACATGGGCGTTGAAAAATAAAGATACGCTTGCGTGGGGAAATATCACTGGCTCAATGACATTTCAAGGAACGTTACTACCCGCAATAGGAATTTTATTAACGCCGTGGCAAGCGAATGCTCAAACGATGATGGGGATATTGATTACTATTTTTGCCGTATCGTGGTTGCGATTAAATGTATCAGATAAAGGAATTCCTATTCCTGTTCTTTTTGTGAATGGATTTTTCTATCTTTTGTACCTATGTTGGGTCATTTTCTCTATTCATCCTTGACCTAATACACAGACTAGGATAGCGTTTGTGCTCATTTTTTTAAGGCATTTGTAAGGTATTTGAGCATGGCGAAAAGTTATAAAGTTTTATTTGATCTTTCTACGGTGGTTCATTCTAAAAATCAATTTGCGGGTATTCCTCAAGAAACACGCGTTTTATTTAAAACACTTTCTGAAACAGAAAAATTAACACCGATTGGATTTATGTGTGGCATGGAACCTGCTGCATTATTTTCTAAAATGAATCGTACAGACAAAGTACAAGAAGCGATAACACATGCAAATTTAATTTTAAATTTTGAAGAACGATTGCCTCGATTTAAATCAAAGTGGATGAATTACGCGGTACGTTATGCAGCAAAAACAAAAGCATTATTTAAAAGAAATCACGCCATTTGGAAATATGATTCTTTTTATAATGATTATGTTTGGCGAAAAGCATTTTGTAATTTTATTGAAACAGAATATAAGCAACTTATTTTGGACCAAGAATTTGTTATTTCTGATTTTAATAAATGGTCATTGCTCACACGCATTTATGCAAACATGCGTTTACCTTATTTAAATACGAAAGGATACGATTTTGTTATTTTCCAACAAGGGTTTCCTGCGTGTCCGAATGTGTCAAAAAAAACCATTCCCATTGTTCGATTTCATGATGCAGTGCCGTTGCATTATCCTGATACAATTGCGCATTCACGTTATCCCAAAATGCATGGTAAAAGTATTTTATCGAGCGCAAAGCAAGCTATTTTTGTTTGTAATTCAAAACCAGTACACGATGAATTATTACAGCTCATCCCATCACTTGAAAAAAAATCTTTTGTGATTCCTCCACCGATTTTAACGGAAGGTGTGTTACCTGAAAAAAATAATAAAGCAATTTCTTCCATTATTCGTTCACGACTTTCTAAATTTTCATTAACACAAATTCATTCTGAAAATCTTAATGCAGAATATTCAAATTATATTTTAGCGGTATCAACACTTGAACCGAGGAAAAATTTTATTTCACTCATACGCGCATGGGAGCGATTAAATTATTCGCGTGATGATCAATTGAAATTAGTGATCATCGGAAGTCCGGGTTGGAAATATAAATCGATTTTGCAAGCAATGAAACCTCATATTAAAACAGGAAAACTTATTCATTTAGAACATGTTCCTGTGTATGAATTAAAGATGATTTATGCGTGTGCGCGCACATTAGTTTTTCCGACGTATTACGAAGGATTTGGAAGTACCACATTAGAAGCATTGCAAGCGGGATGCCCTGTGATCACTTCAGATATTCCTGTTTGCCGATGGGTGTTGGAAGACGCCGCTTTGTATTGCGACCCTTATGATGTCATGTCAATTACCAACGCAATTGAAAAATTACTTTATTCTTCAGAATCAGAATTACTTAAAGATCAATTGATGCAAAAAAGCAAACGTATATTACAAAAATTTTCTTCGGAAAAAATTGGGCAACAGTGGGTAGAATTATTTCAGCAATTAAATCGCGATCGTTAACCAATCATTTAATAAAGTAGGTAACACTCGATCATCTAAATAGTATTGATAGGCTCGATCAATTGATTTTTGCTGTGCATCATGCCATTGTTGATTACTCCAATGAAGTGTTTCATGAATTAACTTTATGGCTTCATTTTCACTTTTATAAGTTTTTCCTGCATTACCAATATAATTTTCAAAAGGTTCACAGTATCGCCCAATCACATAGGCACCTGTTGCCATGGATTCTGCAATTGAAATCGGCATGCCAAACGGTGCACCACCTCGATCAACAGGTAAGTGCGTATGAAAATAAATTCCTGCTTCACGCACGAGAGCAGCCGCTTCTGCGGGTAATTTATTGATATACAATTCCACAGGATTTCCTTGCTGTTTATTGTATTGAATAATTTCATCGACGTGTCGTCCTGCATCACCTGTACAACGTACGACCGCTAATACAAATCGGTGTTTTTTGCATTGCTTTGCGATATTAATAAATGAATATAAATCTTTTGAACGCAATCCTGCTGCAACACGTACTATTAATTTTTTATCTTTATTTTGTGTAGGAAAATAAAAATGCGGATTAAAACACGAGGAAAGTGGTTTTATTTTTTTTAAATGAGCTACTTTTTGTTGAAAATGTGGATACGAATAAATATGGTGCACAGTAGAATGATGATTTAATTTTTCTAAATGGTCTATTGAAAATTCAAATCCGTGACCACGCACTGTCATCGGTAAGCCAGCTTCATAAATTTCATTTACGTAATTGATACCTATATTCAGCCAATGTGCATGCACTAAATCAGGTTGTGATTTTTTTATTGCGTCAGATAAATTTCCGTAATGAACAGGAACATCCGTTGAATAGGGTGAGGTAGGTTCGCCTGAAGACCACACTTCAATGTGAACATTATTTCGTTGCATGTAATCAATTTCTTGATACACATACGATTCTGATATTTGTGGAAAATGATCGATCACATAAAGCACGCGTAACGGTTTTTTTTGCGTGGGATTTTTAAATTTTTCTCGAATTTGATAGAGGTTATGCCATAAATTTTGTTTAGCAGTAATTGTATTTTTCGCAAGATGCATGCGGTAATGCACACCCACCGTATGAATAGGATGGATTAATGTTTGTTTTTGATAACGATAAATTAAATCATAATCAACCAATCGTGTTAGCTGCGCATCAAAACCACCGCAATTTTCATACATTTTTTTTCGATGTGAAAAACAATTCAAATCAATTCCAACAGTAGGATCATCTTTTTTATGAATAATAATATCGTCAAAATTAAAATGTTCAGGAAAATAAACCGATCGTGTATTGTCTTTATAGTTTTTCCAAATTGCACCAAAATAAAGCGCATCCCATTCCGGATGAGATAAAAATGCATCTGCAATCGCAAATAAAATAGTAGGGGAATACACATTATCAGAATCCAGGTAAGCAATAATATTTCCTTTACTTTTTTCTAATGCGAAATTTCTTGCTGCAGACACACCGAAGTGATTTTGATAATAATAACGAATACGAGATTCATTTTTGAAATGTTTTGAAATAATTTTTTGTGTTTGATCGGTACTTCCATCGTCAACAATGAGTAATTCCCAATAAGGATACGTTTGAGTGATCACACTTTGAATTGCTTCGATAACAAATTCCGCGCGATTCCATGTCGGCATGATAATTGAAATCAACGGCCATTCTTTTTTTGAATTTTTAATTAAATCTGATTGCGCAGAAAGAGAATCAATATGAAATTGAACCCCTAATTTTTTCAGAAAATAATGTTTAATTTTTTTCATTTTTTCTCTATACGGTATTATTTTTCGTACCGCATGATATCATAATACTCTCAAAATTTAAGGAGCCTGATGTGGAATTACCTGAAGGTGTTTTATTAAAACCCATCGAATGTCATTCAGATTCACGCGGATGGGTGACAGAAATTCATCGGGAAAATTGGGAACCTTATTTTAATGCCACACAATGGAATGTGTTTTTTTCACGCAAAAATACATTGCGCGGCGTTCACCTTCATCATCAACGAACTGATTATGTTTTTATTGCACAAGGAAATGTGCGGGTAGGGATGAAAGATGTTCGCGCTCATTCTGCAACAGCTGATTTTTCTTGCATGATTTCATTAAGCGAAGCAGTCCCTCAAATATTAATGATCCCTCCCGGTGTTGCACATGGATTTTTTTCTGAAACAGAAAATATAATGGTGCTAGGAATGAATTATGGTTGGGAGATGAAAGATGAATTAGGATGCAGCTGGAATGATCCTGATTTAGAAATGGTGTGGCCTTGTGATCAACCTATTTTATCCGAGCGTGATATCAATGCATGCAGCTATAAAAAAATGAAAGAGTATTATCATGCAAAATAATCCTCGCATGAGCGTGATTATTCCCACATACAATTGGTCGAATGCATTGCAATTAAGTTTAAAAAGCGCATTAGAACAAACTATTCGTGATATTGAAATTCTTGTCATTGGCGATGGATGTACCGATGATTCAGAAAAAATTGTTTCTGAATTAAATGATGGACGCGTATTTTGGTTTAATTTTCCAGAAAATACGGGCAGTCAATCTGCACCGAATAATTTTGGAATGCAAAAAGCACGCGCAGAATGGATTGCTTATTTAGGTCATGATGATATTTGGCATTCAACACATTTAGAATTATTGTTAAAAACACAAACTGAAACAAATGCCGATTATATTTTTTCAGGAACCATTTTATATGGACCACCGGATACTCAAGTACGTGCTGTCGCTGGATTTCCCTATAAAAATAGTCCTATCCGAGATTATTTTGCACCCCCTAGCACTGTCATGCATCGAAAAAATTTAATTGATAAAATTGGTGGATGGAATACAACACACGATACGGTGCATCCGATTGATTATGAATTTCAATTACGCGCGTGGGACAGTGGCGAAAAATTCGCAAGCACAGGACGAATTTCTGTTTTTAAATTTCCTGCGGCATGGTGGCGTGATTCTTATAAAAAACGTGATGTAACAAGACAATTTGAATTAATAAAAAAATTAAAAACAGATCCTCATTTTTTTGAAAATGAATTAATTGAAGTTGCACAATCGATAAATGCAGCAATGTTTCAAACCAGTGGCGCATTACATCCTTTAAAGAAAGGCGCTTATTTTGTTAATAATAGTTTAATTCGTGGTGTACGCGAGCCACATCGTTTAGATTTAGAAATGCGTAACAAAAAATTATTTACCATGGATGCAGATTGTTTTGCATTTGAATGGTATGGAATAGAAAAAGAAATCGATGAATTATTTCGATGGACAGGCCCACGCACAGAATCCACACTTGATATTCCTTTTAAAATTTCTTCTGATATTGAAATAAAAATTCATGTTTTATTTTCTGTGACAGAAGAAATAGTTCAGCAATTAAAAATATTTTTAAATTATCATTTGATGAATTTCAAAATTGAAAAACATAAAAGAATAGGGTGGTGGCTCATATTAACTATTCCACATGACATTGCGAATCAAGGTGCAAAAAATAATTTGCGAATGATGTTTAAAGTCCCGCATACGGTTTCGCCACTTGAATTAGATCCTTATCATCGTGATAGAAGACAGCTAGGGATTGCAGTTGGGCAAATCGAGATTTCCTCCATTTAATTAATGGAATTAACTGATATACTTAAAATATAAGCTCATGAAAAGGAAGGCGATCTTATGCGATTGAAAAAATGCAATTTCATCGTTTTGTTAGCTACGTTGCTGATGCAAGGAGGCGTTCTTTATGCAGCTGATAGTACGGGTGTGAAATTGCTTTCAGCGGCGCCTAATCAACCTTTTACTGTGGATTCGGGATATTGGGATACGCAAAGCGTTAATTCTCCTGCGACTTTTTTGACGAATGCAAATAAACTTTGCCCTGCAAATTTCCAACCTTTTTTAACAGCAACACCTTTTAAATCTTCGACTTCTTTAACAGGAAGTACATTTGCATGTCCTGTCAGCATTACACCGAGTGGAACTCAATATGCTGTGCAAATGAATTTTAGTACATCACGCAATGCTGCAAGTGTGTATCTAGGTGATGTAGGAATTAATTGGTCTATGCAATGTTATCCGCAAGGAACAGCACCTGCTAATATTCCGAGTTGTTCAGTTTCTCCACGTCAGCCACTTTTGTTAGACGCAGGCACAGTATATTTGCCAACGTTTTCTAATAATTATGCTTATTGGTTTGAAATATGGAAGCAATGCCCTGCAAATTATACTCCCTATGCAACTTTTCAGCTCAGCGATATTGGTGTCTGGGATGCGGGTACCACTCTGTATATAGCTAAGATCGCACCTATTGGAAGAGGTGCTTGTAATTTTAGTCAAGGTGGTGGTGCGCCTCCGGAAACGGGTGTGGAATTTAATGCAAGATTTTCTGAATCTCCTCCTGCAAAAACGTATGGTGGTTCAATGAGTGTTAGCTATCAAGTATATTGTTATCCTGCTGGAGCAACCCTGCCATATTGGACAGTATCCGCATTCGATCCCGGACCTGAGAGTAGTAACTGGTTCGATGTGGGTAATAACGCTGGACCTGGTCCTACTCATGGACCTCCAGCTTGGTGTAATTAACTCTAATAGTAAACACTCTCACCGGACTCTCCGCCCGGTCATCACCGGTACCAGAGTCCGGTGATCACCGGTACGAGAGCCCGGTGACAATAGAATGTGAGAGAGAGAGTGTAAGAGATAGAGAGAGGGACGCGCTACAAAACAGCGCGCCTCTCTCTCTGATTAATTTTTATCCATCTGAAGAAAATATTCATCTCTGCGCAAAATTAAATTTGAACCTCGATAACGAAATCGAAAGTTTTAAAAATCGTTATGACGGCAAATCAAAAAATTTCCAATATGAATTTAAACGTTGGTTGGGTAATTCAGTAGAGTACAGGCAAAACAAAAAAAACAAATTCCAATCTCAAGAAAAAAAATCCTATCATCCATCCTTTCAACAATTTTCTACAAACGGCGAAACTCTAAAAAAAATGGAGGAAAAAAAAATGATCGAAGAGAAAGAAATTAAATTACGCAGTGAGCTTACTAAAAAAATAAAAAATATTTTTTATCCTCATGAGAAATTTTCATCAGTTAATTTGCAAAAAAAACTTTCTGAAAAATTTAATTTATTTCTTCATAACACCAGAAAATTTTATCCATCGATGAGTGAAATTGAATATCTCACAGAGGTAAATAAATATTCACCAGAAAATATCATCGAAGCGCTAAATGAAAAAATTGCCACGGAGGGCAAGCAATGCAACGAGGAATCACAAAAAAGTACATTTCATCTTTCAGAACCTTGTATGGAAATAAAAACCACCAAAATTCAAACGGAACAAGGGTTAATTTAAACGATCTAAGTGTTCTGAATAGGGGAGTACCTAAAAAAAAATCTATCGACAGTGAATCTGTAATTCGATCAGAAAGATATGAGCAAATTTTATTCATAACATGGCTTCGTAAGATGAAAATTCCTGCTTACCACATTCCAAATGGAGGGAGCAGAGGCGGAAAAATGATTAATGGAAAATGGGTACCCCTTGAGGCAATAAATTTAAAAAAAATGGGACTTGAAAAAGGCGTGCCAGATATTCATCTCATTCAAGCACGAAAAGGATATCATTCGCTCTACATCGAAATGAAAAGATGCGATGGCGGAAAAGGGCTTTCACATGAACAAAAATATTGGTTTGAGTTGCTGAAAAAAGAAGGGCACTGCGTCATGGAAGCCCATGGATTTGATGAAGCAAAGAAAATCGTCGAAAATTATTTAAGTGAATGATAATGTTTAAGCATTGCATAATATCGCAACTAACTTAACACAGGGTTTTTACCGATATGGAATCAGTAAAAACCATTAATGTAAATGGAATTTTAAATTCTCAAGGAGAGAAAACATGTCTAAAGAAAAGCAAAAAGTTATTATTCCTTTAGCAAAACGTTCACCGCAAACTTCATATACGCCAAAAGTTAATCGAGGTATTCCTGTGCCAGAAGGATGCACCTTACAAGATCTTTCTACAGAGCAACGACAACAAATCATGCGTCACAGAGAAAATGAAATTAGAAATCGTCATAATGAAAACGCTAAAAAAAATGGAGAGATGGAATTTTCTCATGAGCAAATTTGAAGATGCACTTTCGTTTGTTTTGGAGGATGAAGGTGTTCTATCTGAAAATCCAAATGACTCAGGCGGTATTACAAAATACGGTATTTCAATAAATTTTTTGAAGAAAATAACGCCTGAAAATTTGAAAAAATATGGAATTATGCAAGAAGTAAACGAAGAAGTAGTTCGTAATTTAACAATGGAACAAGCAGTTTTAATTTATCACGGTGAATTTTGGGATAAAGCTCCATTCGAAGAAATAAAATCTCCACAAGTAGGGAATTATATTTTTTCAATGGCTGTTTGGCATGGATTAGGAAACGCAATTAAAATTGTTCAACGCGCGGTATGGGCTGCTTTATTTGAAATAAATGTCATCGAGGAAGATGGGATTTTTGGAGGAAAAACTTTAAGGTATGTTAATTTGGTGGATTTTAATTTTTTATATCCACTTGTTGCAGAGCATGCTGCGTATGTAAGAAATATTTTGGAAAAAAACTCTAAGGATGGAGTATTTAAAAATGGCTGGCTTAGTCGATGTTATCGAATCTAGTTTATTAAACATAGTTTCAAAATCAGCACCTCTTTTGGGGACTGTTTTAGGCATGCCCGGATGGGCTGGTATTGGTTTATCGCTTATTGCAAAAGCATTTGGACTTAATTCAAATGATCAGAATGATATTATGCAGGCAATTTCTGGCACAGAGGACGCAGAATCAAAACTAAAGCAAATTGAAACATCAAATGCGCCCGTGCTTGCAGAAATTGCAATGAAAAATTTTGCACTTGAAACTGCAGATAAGCAAAGCGCTCGTGAATATGGCGATCACTACAAAGAGTTTTTAAAAGCAATGGCTATAATCGTCACGATAGGATTTTTCGGCGCGCTTGGAATGGTATTTACTATTGGAACAGGCATTAATGAGATCGAAAAAGAATTACTTTGTATTTTGCTTGGTATGCTTGCGAGTAAGTGGCAAACGATTATTGATTTCTTTTATGGAGCTTCTAAGAAGTAGAAGCTCCTTTTTTGATTTATGTAGTTACTTTTATTTCAAAAATTTCAAAATGTATAGCATCTTTACCCATAGATTCTTGTGTTTTTTTTGCATCGATTTCCCAAAGAAATAATTCCATGGATACAAAGGTATCTAGTTCTCTAGAATCTATTAATGCCCATACTTTTAGATTATTAAGTTGTTTTCTATAAAATTGAAGTTCTAAAGTTTCGTTGTTTGTGCTCATACCTGCATTCCTTCTGGATATTTAGTACCTAATGGTCTGTAATTTTCATCAGCCTTTTTACCACATGATTTACATTCCATTTTTGGGATTACATTTCGATGAAAATTATCATCGTCATAACCATTTCCCTCAACTTCTGTGTTGCAATGTTCACAAAGATATATCGCTTTGAAATCTCTTCTTGTTTGAGTTAGAATTTCTTTTATTTTCATAGTTAAATTTCCTTATATAATTTATTTAAAATAACAGTAAAAACATTCAAATTTACGTTTCCATCTTTTGGAGAATTCTTTTACTGATTTATATTCATATCCGATTAATATTTTATTGCAGTTTTCACATGACTTTTTCATTTTTAAATTTCCTTGATTAATTGACGATAAATTCTTGGCCGAATTTTTTTAGATGTTCATCGCAATATCGTTCTAAAAATAATTCATCGGTACAGGGCGCTAATTTACTATGTAATTCTTCTCTTAAATCGTCATCCATTAAATTTACGCAAGCATCATAATAATTTTTAGCATTATTATCGCTGTATTTTGATTTGTATTCTTCAATCGCATTTTTCATTTTGGATCTCCTTCTGAAATAGCTAAAACAAATCGTCCGCAGCAGTTCATTATTTCATAACCAATAAAATTATCTTCTTTGAATTCTGTAAAAGAACTATCCCGAGGAAAAAAAGCATCTTTTATACCACTGTTATAACGCTCTGTAAGTATTTTTTTGTCTTCTCTTTCGAACTCTATTTTTTTGAATTCTTTTCTTACTGATCTCACGCAGTCATCCATTGAATCAAATTCAGATAAAATTTTAAGCTGTAAATTATTTAGGTTTTTTAAAATAAAACTTTTGATGGTAGAAAATGTTATTTGTTTTTTATTTTCTATAAAGAAAAAATCTCCTTGTGCATTTTTTAAATAATCTAAGCACTTCTGAGCTTTTTCTAATTTTCTGAAAGTGCCATGAACCCAATCACTTCTTTTATCTGATATTTGATACATGATGTTTCTCCTTAATTACCGTAGCCAAAACCATGACTGCTGTGCGATTTTTTAAAATTAGTGCAGTCTATTTTTTCAGGCGACCAGAATAATACTTCACCGAATAAGTCGCTTCTTACTTCCCACATTTTTGTTAACTTGTTTAATTTAATTTTCATTTGTAGCTCCTTAGTTAATAAAATTACTTTTGCAATTTACTTTTAGCGGGCGACTAGATATTTTTTCAGTAATCATCTGATATATTTTCTAATCGTCCTAACAGTTTTTTAGACAACCCCTGACGCGGGTACTGCTTTAAGTCTTCTGATTTTCACCAGCCGATTAATTCTGGCTCACGCCCTCTAAAAGTAAACTGCTCTTAAATTAGTAGGCACTTATAGTGCCTTTTTCTTTTTTTTGGTGCCACTCTCAAATTCTATTTAGTACTTATAGTACTATAAATTTATTAGCACTGCAAGTGCTAAATGAAAATATTTTTAATTGTCAATGCTTCTGCTTACATACTAGTTACAGACTATGTAATTAGTGTGTGACAAAAAATGTCACAGCTGTGACAAAAAATGTCACAGGTCAAGTTTCGGGTGGTAACCACAATCTATGAGGAAAGTAAATTAGGGTAATAGGGGTAAAAAACTTTTACCCCTATTTGTCAGAAAAAAACTAGCAAATTGCTAGAAAAAATCTGGCAATTTGCTAGAAAAAAACTAGCATTTGAGGGTATGATTAAAAAACATGCATAAAAACAAGGAGCTTTAAAAATGGAAGAAACAAAGAATCTCGGCGGTCGTCCCACAAAATTCACTCCAGAAATGCAAGAAAGAATTCTCGAAGGCATGAAAAAAGTATTGGTGAAACGACATGCTGCAGCATACGCCGGAATTCATCACAAAACACTTTATCGTTATTTGGAATGGGGCGAAGAAGATTTGTTAAATGATTTAGACACAGATTACGCTAAGTTTTGCGCCGCCTTTAAAAGAACTCAGGCAGATAAAATAGACGAATTAGTTGATGGTATTCAATCGCGAAAGAAAAACTGGCAAGCACTCGCGTGGTTGCTCGAAAGATGTTTCAGGCAAGACTATGGTCAAGACGCAGGGATCATTCAAGAATTGCTTGAAAAATCAAATAGAATGGAAGATGATTTCAAGAAGTTGATTAACGGAATTACTCAACAATAGGGGATGTTATGGAAAACACAGAAAAGAAGTTTCTTGATCGTGAGCAAGCTTTAATTGTTAAAGAAATGCATTTTAAAAACCTAAATTTTGCTTATCAAAATCTTTTAGAAGTAATAAAACAACTCCCAGGTAATTTTAAAATGCACGCTATGGTTAATCTTGATCAAGGCATGATGTGGCTAGAAAAAGGTATTGTTCTTCACCAAATTGAAATAAAACCATTTCCGCCAACTGATCCTGTTGGTACTGTTAAACGGGAGATTATTACCAATGATGCAGCATAATAAAATACCTCACGAATATTTTATGGCTGTTAAAGATTATTTTTATGGAGATGAAACTAAAGCATGGAGTTGGTTTAGAACGCCAAACCCAAACTTTCATATGCAATCTCCGTTGCAATTAATCAAAGATGGCAAAGCAAAAAAAGTTATGTTATTCATTGATTACAAGTTGGCTGCATGAAGATAGAGCATCCCAAACAAATGGACGAATTAAAACAACATGTTTTTCGCATGGTTTGGTTTGATGTTAAAAATACGCCTGATGACTCTCGCTGGAGAGAATATAAAAAAGATTTCGTTTATAAGCAGGGAAAATACACTGTTACATTTAGTTATAGACTTAATAATTCATTTTTAACTCATCGAAATTTTAAAATAGTTTATAGTGATCAAAAAGAAATAATTTTGCCACCAAACTTTCATTAAGGGGGGAAAAGAATGTCAGATATCGATTTGATGAGTCTGCAGGAAGAAGCACGAGAGCTACAATCAAAAATCTCATTTTATAAAGGTCAAATACAAGCAGTTAAATTCGTGTTAGAAGATAATGAAAAATCTATAGCTTCTCTTCTTAAAGAAATTAAAAAACTACAGGGGAATAAATATGGCAGGAATTCACGAGCTGAAATTAAGAACAGCAAAACTGGAAGAAAGACTTTCTTTAACAATTAAAGAAATAAATGAGAATTATGTACGCCTTGAAGAATTTTTAAATAAATTTGCTATTGGTATTCACGATATGATTCATCAAAAAATCGTATCTGAAAAATTTAACTTACTCCCTGCTCATCATTTAAATAGCATTGTTTACGATGAATTAAAAAAATTAGGAAAGGTAAGTGCAACTACTCAAAAGAAAACCAACGCTAACAAAAAAACAAAAAGGAAAAAGAGATGAAATTCATCGAGATAATAGATCAGAAAGGAAATCATCACATTTTAGAAACATCTGGATTGACCGTTAGTACAAGCGTTAGCCCTGCACTAAAGCAAGATGATATCAATAAATATTCAATAATTTTACACTCGAAACATCTTAGCATTTATTTTGAATATTCTTATCAAGAGGAAAGAGATAACGCATTTAATGTATTTAGAAAACTACTTTGCCAAAGTGGTTTTTTAGAAGCCGTCGTTATGACTACTTCGTGAGGAAAAAATGACAAAAGAATTTGTAAGCCTCCACGACAAAATTAAAGATGAAATGATAAAAAGAAGTTCAGAAGTTAGCGGTGTGTCACTAGAAAAAATAAAAAAGACCACAATAGAAACTGATGATGTCGAACAAATAAAACAAGCATTAAATTATATTCTTGAAAAACTTACTTCATTAGATCGATATGTCAGAAATGTAAGTCGATACAATGGAGAATATAGAGGCTCAGAAGATGCAAGAGATCATGAAGAATATGGCAAGCAAAAAGTTATTAAAAACGATAGAGAAAAATAATGAAAACAATTGAAAACATTTTAATTGTCGATGTTGAAACCACTGGATTACAAAATAGTGGTTCAAAGATTATTGAAGTAGGTGCAATATTATTTAATCTGAAACATAAAAATATTCTTCAACAATTTTCTACGCTATTTCATTGTGATTTTAATCCGGTTGCTCACCTCAATAAAATTCCTACTGAATTGACTCAAATAGAAATAGATCATGGCGCAGCTAATGTTATTGGTTTTATGATGACCCACTCTCAAGCAACTATTGCGCATAATGCATCATTTGATAGGGATTTCTTAACGCGTGATGCGCGATTAGCACCTTATTTCTTAACTGCTCAATGGATTTGTACAAAAAGACAATTTGCGTGGCCGCATCAATTGTTTAGTTATCGATTGCAAGATATTTGTAAAGCATGCAGCGTCAATTATATTGATGCGCATCGAGCATTGGGAGACTGTCAACTATTAGCAAAATGTTTGTCAACGGTTGAGGATCTTGAAAGACGAATGCAATGGGAATCATTACGCGTGAGTGATTACAAAATGAGAGAGGAGCGATTTATATGATTTCATGGATAGTATTTTTTTCGATTATAAGTTATTTCGTTTTTATTATAGAAAATATATGGACTCGAATATTTTCTCTTTTTTTAATATTGGGTGTTTTTATTATTATTTATTTCATTACGGCGAGTGAATTAGAGCATAAGATTCTCGCAGTATTAGAATTTTCTTCTTTTTGGTTTGGCTATTTATTACTTTGTAAGGCAGTCGTTCAAGAATCTAATAAATAATTATTTGAGCAAGGATGCTCTATGATTTCGGTGTTTGTGTTTTATGATATGTCGTCAGGTATTCAAGCGCCTCTTGCGTTCAGTAAAGTATTTCGTCACTGCAATTTATTTAATTGTTCGGATGATTATCAAACAATACAACTTGATTTTAACTTAACCGGGATAATCACACGTTTTTATAAATTTGATCATTTAATGGATTTAATGCATACGCTGCGCAGATTAAAAAAGGTAACGGCAATTGTAGTCACACGTATCGTAGAGCGTCAAAAAACAAAATGGAAACCTTTTTGGGTAAGGTCATGTAATGAAGTCTGTCGGTATGGAAGTGGAATAAATGTGGGTTTTACCTTTAATCCTAAGCAATTATACGGTAAATTACTAAAATACGATCGTAGACGGAACTACGAAATATTAGAACATTGGAGACGAAACGATGGGGATGTTTGGCGAAGATTCATATGATGATACCTCACAGCAATCAGATGATTTAATGCAAAAGCAAATAGAGCAAGACCAAGCCGAGTCTGAAAGGAAGCGGCAAACTCTATTTGCAACTCGTATCAGAGCGGTTAAATCACAAGGCGGCCAGAATTGGTATCCTGATCGGAGCTTAACAGGGCGTTAAACAATTATTAGCTAAGGATGGCTAATGAATTATAAAGAGTTGAAGGACAGATTCACTGAGGCAAAGACTTATAAAGATCGCTGGTTAGGGCTTTATAAAGAACTTTACTTGTATGTTATTCCAGATCGAGATGCGTTTAATGTAAAATTTAATTATCGCGATGATGGAAAACCCACAACATTACAGATTTGGGATAGCACTGCAATGCTCGCTGCATATCAGCGTGCGAATGATTTACATGGTTTATTACTTCCTCAAGATCGTGTGTGGGGCAAGCTTGTTCTTGACCCACATTTATATGATCCGCAAGCTATTTCAAAAGCACAAATTGTTCTTGATGAAATTAACGATCGCATTTTCTTTTATATTAATAAATCCAATTTATCTCGTGCTATTTCTTCTAGTAATTTAGATTTATGTGGCGGCACGGCTGCCGTGTATGTGGAAAGTATTAGTGATGATTGTCCTTTGTATTTTCGATCGATTCCTGCAGTAACGCTTTATATTGAATATTCAACAGATGATTTGATTAATACCTGTTGGTATTCGATGAAAATGAGCGCCCGTGAAGTTATGAAGGCTTTTCCTGATTATGCAGGGAAATCTTTGCAATCTCTTAAAGATAAACCTGAAGAACTCTATATTGTAAATTATGGGCAGATTAGAGAAGGCGAAGATAAATTTTGCATTTATGCAGTATTGGATATTGATCCGCTTTATCCTTTATTTGAAAAATATACGAGCTATCCCCAAATTATTATTTATCGTGATCGTGTAAGGCCTGGCGAAGCAGAGGGTCGAGGCATTGGTCTTGATTTATTACCCACAATTCGTGATTTAAATCTTGTTGTTGAATACAGTCGTAAAAACATGTCATTTAAGGCAAATCCTCCAATGTTTTACGATGCAGATAGTTATTTCAATCCTTACTCATTGAGACAATGGGCAGGTGCAATGATTGCACGTCGTCCTGGTGGTCCGAATCCTTTAGAGGCATTGAAAATGCCGCAGTATGCAGATGTGATTGAGCACATCGCAATGCTTCAAGAAACTGTTAAAAAAGGTTTTCAGGTTGATCCGTTAGGTGAGATTGAAAGTCCTGTGAAATCAGCGACAGAGATTTCTGTCAGAGAAAACCGTGCGCAGCGCACGTCATCTACAGACATTGGCCGTTTAATTAATGAGTTGCCTAAACAAGTATATCATGTGGCTGCAACTATATTAAATGAACGAGGATTATTAGTGAAAAAACGTCAAGTCATTCCCGGATTTTCTACTAAAAAATTAAAATTTGAATACACCTCTCCATTGCTAGACATTCAGAAAAAAGAAAACCTCAATAACTTTATTAACAATCTTCAAATCAAGCAACAATTCTTTGGAGAAGGTGCAGCACTTGCATCCGTTAATTTAATTGAAGGAAATAAATTTTTAACAGAACAATTAAATTTACCTGCAAAATTATTCTCATCAGACGAAGAAATAAGAGCATTCTTAAAACAAATGTTGCAGCAAAAACAAATTGAACAACAAGCGCAATTACCACAACCGCAAGCTTCTGCTTCGCCTGTTCAGTTACCACAATCGCAAGGAGTGACAATTTGATTTTGGAAGATTTATTAAATATTAAAAAAATTACAATTGAGGATTATGAACTTTACAATTTATTTCATTTGCATGAGCCAGGCCGGAAATATTTAGACAGAGCAATGTTCCATAGTTTCATGGAAGAACCCACTCAGGAAGAGTGTAGGGCAGGGAAAGGCATTCCCTTTTACGATGGCAGACGCTCGGTGGTTAGGGATATCCACCGAGTCATCGCGAAAATTAACTATTTAATAAAGGAGCATGAGAATGACACAGCAAGATAATCAACAGAATCAGTCTGACGAAAAATTATATGCAGGGAAATTTAAAACAGTTGAAGAGCTTGAAAATGGCTATAAAAATGCTGCGACTGTTTATGAAAAAAATAAAGAACTCGAAAAAAAAATAGATGAATTTAAAACACCAGATGATTACAAAGTTCCTGCAAATTTAACTTTAGACGAAGCTGAATTAAATGATCTGAAAGGATTAGCGCGTAATTCAAGCTTAACGCAAGTGCAATTTGATAAATTAGTTTCAGAATCAAAAGCAAAAAAAGATGCATCTTCTAGTGCTTTTGAAAACGCAAAAAAAGAAATTGGCGCTGATAAGCTTTCAGTTTTGCAAGATTATGTTAATAAAAATTACCCACCTGAAATTGCATCGAGTGTTTTAAATCAATTGATTGCGGATAAAAAGGCGAGGGATGCTGCATTACTACATCGCGATAAGATTTTAAATTCACATATTCCAGGAATCAATAAAGTCAATTCAAGTGGTTATGCTTCTGTTACACGAGACGATATGCTTAAAGCGCGTGAAGAAATGCAAAAACGTCCTAGTGATAAAAAAGCACGCGACCGGTATATTTCATTAACTGCAGAATATGCACATCAAAACAAAAGTTGACAAATAAAAAATAATAGATAAATTAGAATTACGCTAAAAAGAGCCTGTTTTTAACGGCAACCTCAATTTAGTGGTCACGAACATTATCAGCCTGGCATAAGTCGGTAACCTGATAGATGGTCATTAGTCCTTGTCCAAGACGGCCAAGGGATTTTGAACTCTATTGGGAGATTGTCAGGATGACAAACCAAATTGATTTAACAACTGCATCGCAGTTATTTGACACAGAAGTCACACTTAAGTTTCAAAACTCGCAATATTTAAATAGCACCATTGAAGAACGTCACGGTACTACAGGGGATGCAACAAACATTCCAGTATCTGCGTTAATTGAAATGGCAAACCAATCTTTTGCGCCTACTGATATTGTTGTTACGCCGGTTATTCCTACTAACGTTGTTGTTGTACCTTACAACTATTCGTTAAAAACAGTGATTGGTGGTGGTGAAAAAACCTTATTTGCCTATGACAAAATCGTTGATCATGCAAAATTGCATGCCAAAGCGGCTGGTCGTATGGTGGATTACATCAAAATTAATTCATTAATCACAGATTCTAGTTTTGGCTCACTTTATACCGTAGGCGCAACTGTTGGCGTCAACACTGGTATGAATGAAGGAAAATTAGCAGATGGCCTTTCTTACCTTGAAGACCAAGGTGTAGATGTAATGAATGAAGCATGTTCATTATGGTTACCTGCAATTACTAAAAAATCCATGTTAAATGATGAGAAAGTGGTAAATCTTTTCTACAGCGCTAAACGTCCTTTAGAAGATAACCGCATTAATTCTTATTTAGGCGTGGACATTAGAACATTAGGTTCTAATGGTATTAACACCATTCCTTTTACTACATCAATGAGTATTAACACCTATCTCGTTCCATTGGTTAGCAAAGAATCTATGGTTCAAATTTTTAACCGAGACGTTCAAACATCGATTACATGGGTTCCCCAAAATGATCGTTGGGAATTGCTCACTGTACTCACATCCGGCGCCAAAGTAGTCCAATCAAACGGTATTGCTTTGATTACTGTTCAAAATCCGTATGCGAACAATTAATTATCAAGGAGGATTTTAATATGACTACTCAAGCAGTTTTTGACACTCTAGGTCTAGTTAGTGAAGGTTTTAACGGAACAGCGCCTAATATTTTCATTGCTACTTCTGATCAAACATCATCTGTGCTTTTAACAGCGGGTGCGGTATCAAGTTATGTAACAAGTGGAATATTTAAACCAAAAGACGTGATTTTTATAAACATTGATATGGATGGAACGCCATCTCAAAACGTTTATACGGTTACATCAACAAGCGGTGGATCACTCATCACTTATCCAAATGCAGTTGGCGGAGCATTACTCGCTGCAAATAACTTAAATGATGTTGCTAGTGCATCTGCGGCTGCGACAAATTTAGGATTGGGAACAGGAAATAGTCCTACATTCACTGGTGTGACTGTATCAGGTTATTTCTATGATTCTGCTGCAAACGCATTAACTGCGCATGCAGGTGGTGGGCAAGGTTCTGCACTGCAGTTAGCAAAAGGAATTAACCGCGTTACTACAGTTGCAACCGCAGCTGATAGCGTGAAATTACCTGTTTCTACTGCCGGGCAAAAAGTTGTTGTCATCAATGCAGCTGCCTCAAATGCAATGGATTGCTTCCCAGCAACTGGCGAATCAATCAATGCATTATCAGCAAATACACAGTTATCTATTGCTGCAAACAAAACAGTAATTTTTTACTGCGCGGTTGCGGGTACATGGAACAGTATTGTAACAGCCTAAGCAAAATGGAAAAGGGAGATTTTTTCTCCCTTTTTAAAGGGAATTTTCATGCCTTCTCAATTGGAATTGGTCAATCGAGTTTTATCCGAAATTGGTAGGCAACCTATTACTGCTATTAATGATAGTCCTGCTGCACAAACTATCGCTGCAAAAATCGATGAGCTCATGCCTGAATTATTGCAGTTGACTGCCTGGAATTTTGCGATTGTTTATCGAAGTGATAGCACTCCACTTACGACTAATTTTTCTCCTGATTATGTTTTTAGTTATGCCTTACCGGGGGATTTTGGAGGTTTTTATAAATGGGCATCTGCAGGTGCGCAATGGCCTTTTTATGCCATAGTAGATGGGATGATGTTAGCGAATACAAATCCGATACAGTATTATTACATTACAAATCAAGTTGATTTTTCTGTTTTAACTCCACTTTTTTCACGCATGCTGGTTTTGTATGTAGCAAGTAAAGTTGCTCCTACGCTCACTAATAATATGTCACTTGCTAAATATTTAACGAATGAATATTTCATTAAATTGTCTGATGCAGTTCGTCAAAACGATATGGAACGCTCGGTTATGTCTACTCCATATAACGATTTTGATCGAACGTTATTCATATAAGGAAGGGCGTATTATGGGAACAGAAATGGTACGCCAGACAATGTTTAACACCGGCGAAGTGGACGAAACAACGTACAAAAGAACAGATGTTAAAGAATATTTGACGGCTGCACAAAGTTTACAAAATGCAGAAGTAGGAACAACAGGACTTGCTAAAAAAAGAAAAGGAATGCTTGCCGTTGGTTTTGGAACAACATTTTCGAATTATTGCATTACAAATTCGCGAATGTATGAATTTATAGATAAGGATGGAAATTTTTATTTATTAATTTCAAATAATTTATTTTTTAATATTTTTTCAGTTGTAGGGGATACGGTTACTCAAATTCAAACATTAAATACGACGCCTTATGTTACTAATGATTTACCTGCTCTCGATTACACGCAAGATAATGATACGGTTGTATTCACTCATCCGAACTATCAACCAGGCAGAATTTTTATATCAAGTTATCCCGGTGGTAGTTCTCCTCCTGTTTTTGCTTTTGAGTATTTAAACATTTATCCATTGCCTGCTTATGATTTCAATAAAATAAATTACAATAATTTTACTGTTGCATTAAGTGTCACTGGAAGTGTCTTAACTTTTCAATTTACTGGGGTGGGCGCTGATCCGGGTTTTACAAATGATTGGATTGGTGGCCAAATTATTGGTGGTGGTGCGACTGATCTTGATCCTATTGGCTACGCAATTATTACTGCTGTTTCGTACAGTGGAAGTGGTGGTGGTACTGTTACTTTTACTGCAACTGTTCAGGTTCCTTTTTTAACGACGGGTTATTCTACTTCCGGTTCACAATATTCTGTTAGACAACCTGCTTGGAGTTCTACTTTAGGATATCCTGCTAAGGTGTTGTTTTATCAGAATAGATTATGGCTCGCATACACAAAATCTTTGAATAACACTATTTTCGGATCACGCATCAATTCCCCCATTAATTTTGATGTAGGAACAGGTGCAGACACTGACGCGATTGTTTATACGATTGGACAAACGAATAGTGGAGCTATTCTGTGGTTGAATGGTGGAAAACAAATGGAAATTTATACAGAGAATTTTGAATTTGCATGTCCTCAAGATCAAAATTCAGCGCTTACACCGGGAAGTTTTTCTATTCGTCAGCAATCTGCTTTTGGTTCATCACGCACTATGAAACCGATTACTTACATTAATGATTCTTATTACATGACAAAGACAGGAAAGGCCTTAGCGAATTATCATTTTAATGGAATAGGACTCACATACACTTCGACTAATATTAGCGTTGCAAGTTCTCATTTAGTAAAAAATCCGAGTAATCGTGCGTTATTGAGAGGATCAGATACATCACAAGATAATTTTGTTTATTATTTAAATCAAACTGACAATACGATCACATCATTTCAATTTGCATTTGAATATAAATTAGCAGCGCTCACTCCAATTATATTTCAATCGAATGTTAATTTGATTGATATTACAACCATTAATAATGAGGTTTATGTTTTAAAATATTATTCGACTTCAAGTCGGTTCGCTCTTGAGAAATTTACGGACTCAGTAAAAATAGATGCAGCGCGCACTGCGAGTATGGCATCTGATGGCACAATCACTGGCCTTGACGATTTAAACGGTTATACAGTGCAAGTCGTATATCAAAATCAAGATTTTGGTGAATATCTTGTATCAGGCGGTCAAGTTACCGTTGATAATCCAAGTGGAGTTTCAGGAACAGTCACAGTAGGCTTATTATTTAATGTAATTATTACGCCGATGTATATTTTTGCAGGTAGTATGGCTGCACCTTTTTATAAAAATATTACTCAAATTTATGTTGATTATTACAATTCCATTGACTTTTCAATTAATGGTACACTAGTTCCGTATCAGAATTTTACTGATATTCAAGATGGATTGCCTCTACAGCCTCAAACAGATACGGCAATTATTGATGCGGTTTCAGGATGGAACCGTTTTGGCGATATGAATGAAATTTTAACGATTACTCAATCATCGCCATTCGATTTACAAATACTCGGTATAGGTTATCAAGTAGACGTTGCAGTGATATAGGGAGATACACGCATGGGATTAGAAACTGCAGCCATCGTTTTGGCTGGTGTTACTGTTGGCTCAGAAGTAGCAAAAGCAAATTATCAAGAAAAAGCAGCTCAAGCAAAAACACACGCGCTTGATTTACAAGCGAAAGAACTTAAGCTGCAATCTACTCAAAAAACATTATCAAATTACGATATCATGGAAAAAGTGCTTTCTGCGCAAGAGGCACATATGACAACAACAGGGACTGCATTTTCATCGCCCAGCTTTAATGCAATTCAACGAGACACTATCAATACAGGTGTAAAAAGTATTAAAAATAATGAAATTGAAAGTGATCTTGCATTAGAAAATATCGAAATTGAAAAAGAAAACGTTAAAAATTCTTTATACGCTTCCTTGTTTGGAGATGTGGCAGAAACAGCAACTGCTGGTTTTAGTGTATATTCAAAAATGCCTCGAATGAGTGGAGGATAAAATGCCCGATTTTCCACGATTTCAAGAATCTCAACCTATTTTAAATCCTGTAAAAATAAATGATACATCATCAGGTGATGAAGATATTGCAAAAGTGTTAGGAAGTATTTCAACTGTTTCTGCGCAAAAAACAGTTGAAATAGAAGAAGAAAAAAGTAGTGCGATGTTGATTAATTCTGTTTCGAATTTAGAACAAATTAAAACAACATCTGAAATGCGTTTGCTAGAACATCCTGATCAAGCAAATAAAATTGCTGAAGATACACAAAGTGCAATTGATTTAATAAAGAAAGCAGCCTTCGTTAACGAAGGTGATCGCACAAAACTTAATTCATATGCAAGTTCTGCTCAAAATTCTGTTGATTTAAAAGCAACTGCAACAAGTTTAAAACAATCTCAATTAGAAGCAGCCTACACACATTATGCAAATTGGCCTGATCAATTAAATGCTTATAAACAAGCACTTTTAACTGATCATGATAAGGCAGAAGAATTGCGCGGCGCAATGCAACAAACCCTTAAAGGGCTTGTAATGACAGGTTCGCTTACACCTGAACAGGCGGGAAGTGGTTTTAAATCCATGGATAAAATGGTTGAAATTGCGCAAGACCATTACGATCTTTATGGAAATAAAAATGCAACTGCAAAAGATTATCATACTGTTACATCTAATCCATTGGGTTCTAATTCAAATCACAATACAAAAGCACCGATTGATCAATCCACTCAATGGATGATTGATTACCATTCAAATGATAAAAGTTTTCAAGGTGTAATGGCAGATATTAGTAATAAAGTTTTGCCTAATCCTGAAGTATTTGATTCCTTAAAACCTGCTCAAAGACAAAGAGCTATTATGGCAATGCAAGGTGTCCGGGAAGCAGATGGAATGATCAATGCAGGCGTTCCTTTTCCTGTGATTGAAAAAACATTAGAGTCATTGACTGAGGGTGGAAGAGTTTTAGATTATAAAGAGCAATCAAAAAGAAATTATTTAAAAAATTATGTTGGTGAATTAAAAAACGGAAATTATTTAAATGTAATAGGGCGCACACCTGCGGGTGGCTCGATCATGCAGAATTTTGTTGCACGCAATACTGCAATACAAAATACAGCAATTGATGATAAACAAAAACTAAGAATGCTTTCAGATAATCAGAATGAAATGGTTAATCAAGCAGTTTCTTACGGTGAATCTCATCATATACCAAAGGAATATATTCAACCTATTCCATCAGTAGACATGATAAATGTACAAAATGGTTTTAAATTGGGACAAGATCCATCACTTGTTTTAGTGGGAATGAATAAATATACAAAACAAAATCAAACCTATGTTGCGAATGGATTAGAAAAACCAGCTCAGCGTATTATGGTTCAAGCATTAAGTTACACTGGTGATAAAATAAAACAACAAGATAAACTGGATTTTATTGCAGCAAACCAAGAAGGTAGAACGTTTGATGCGCTAGACTTTGAAAAAAATAATGTTAAAAAAGAAAATTTAAATAATAGAATTGCAAATAATCTTTCAGATCAATTAAGTTTTATTACAAAACAATATGATTTTGAATCTGGTCAGCAGCTTCAATCATCAATGATTAGTTCTACTTATAAATATGCGCAATATCTTGCGCAGAAAAATAATGATTTAACTCTTTCTTATTGGAAGGATTATGTTGATCAAGCATCGCAAATTTATGCAAACGCATTTAAAAAACAAACAGGAACTAATTATATTGTAAATGAAAATCAATTGCCTGTTCCACTTTCAAAACCTGAATTAGATGTTCTTGCAAATTACGCAACAGAAGAAGGTTATAAATATTTAAAGAATGGTGTTGATCCTTCATCGTTTGAATCAGCGCGCAGTAGAAATCCACTTTTTATGATTATTTCACCTACTAATGACATTCAAGCTGTAGACGGAAATGGAAAAGTTTATTTCACAACACCTTTCACAATGAATTTAGTAAGCCATGCGCAAGAAGAATTAAGAAAAAGAAAGAACGAAGAAATTAAAATGACAGAAAAACCTTATGAAAATGTTTATACAGATAAATTAAAAATAAATCTTTATCCAGATTGAGGTGAAAAATGTTAACACGAAGAAACAATCTTTCATCTCAATACGAGTATTATAGTAATTCTTTAATTAATAATACGACGCCAACTCTTTCTCATTCTATATTTTATAATTTAGCAGCAGGTTTTGCTGCGCCTTCTTTAGGTGTAAATGAAGCATTAGATGCGCAATATGCTTTGAAGCCTGAAAGTTTAGCAATAAAAAGTTTTGTTGATTATATTGGTCAAGAAAATCAAAACCCATTGATGGGATGGGGGCAAAAAGGTGCTTCTTATTTAGCAAATATGATTGGGACTGTATTAAATCCGATTACTTGGATGAGCTCGAGCGCAGGCGGAATGATTGCAAGAGGGATTATTTCAGGAGCCGAAAAAATTGCACCAAATATTGTAAGCACTTTCATGAGAAGACCATTCGGCCAGATATTATCTCATCCTTTGACACCTGCAGGAATTACATCAAGTGCATTAAAAAATTACGGAGTATTTTTTGGTGGCGCTGTTCCACTCGAAATAAATAATCAATTTAATACTGATACAGGTCATATTAATTGGGGTGGGGTTGCGAAAGAATCAAGTCAAATGGGTGCTTATGGTATTGCAATTGGATCAATCCCTTTTGCATTAGGATTGTTAAAAGGAAAAGTAAATCGTAGTATTGGTGAAGAATATTCTTCCGAAATTACATCAAGCAAAATTGATCAGGCATTAAAAAATAATGTTATTACTCCAGAAGAGTATCAATGGTATACCGAATATGCAGAACACTTAAAAGACCCCTCTGATTTAAAAAAGATGCAAGAACTTCAAGAAAGAGCAACGCAAATCGCAATTAAAAATGGTCATCCCGGAAATATTGCATCACATGAAGTTCAATTTGATATCTTAAAAGAAGAAGACATGAAAAACTTGCAAGCAGCTGCGAGTGATCAGCTAATTTCAGATGTTCCAGAAAATTATAAAACAGCGCTTTCTGATTTTGTTGTACATAATCGATTAGATGAATTAAGAGCTAAACCTGCTGATTTAGATGGGGTTCGTGGTTATGTTGATTTTATTAATGAGAAATTAAAATTTAAAAATTCAAAATTAGAAGAATCAAACAAAATATTAGATGAACATTTAACAAAAAGAATGTCTCGATCAATGCCTCTTTCTCAAGAGGAACTTTTAAGATCCATTAGAAAACTTGGCCTGAATGTGAAAGGAATGAATCAACTTGGATTGACTATTCCCGATCGAATTAAATCACGAATCAGCCTTGAAAGAAGAATTGAACAAGTGAAAGATAAAATAAAAAATTATAAACGCCTGTTAAAAGAAACAGGTGACAAAAAATATGAAATAAAAATTAAAGAACGAAATCAAACAATAAGCGATCTTGAAAAAAAATTAAAAGAGCCTCTGCATCCTGTAGAAGAAATAAAATCATTACGTGAAGAACTTATAACAGAAAAAGGTTTAAAAGAGGGATGGGAAAGAAGTAATCAATATCATCGGTTGCTTGATTTATCTAACATGTGGAACAACGCAAAAACATTGGTTGACCGAGTGCATTTAGAAAGGGATTATCATCGGCAAGAATCTTTCAAAAATTTATCAGAACAACTTATTCAAGTCAGTGAATCGAATGCAAATCGATTTGCGCGTCCAGAAGATGTGATGACATATGTAAAAACACGTCTTGAAGAAAAAATTTATAAAAAAGAAGACATAAAAAATATTTTAGAAATGGAATCCATTCAAAAAGAAGTTCCTGAAAATGCAGATACACTATTGAATGAGCAGCTAGAAAAAATAAAAGAATTAAATTCAGAAAGTTTAACAGATGAATTTGAAAAATCATCCGAGCGTTTTAAAGAATTTAAGGCATCAGAGAGTATATTCAAAAATTTAATATCATGTGTTCTAGGAGCAAGCAATGCCTAAAATAAGTAAAGAATGTTTAAACGGCGCATTGGAAGCACTGAAGCATTTCTCAAAAGAAGATTTAGAAGATTACGTCACTGATGTATTTAAAAAGGCGAGAGAGTATGGTGATCTTAATAACATGAAAGCTTTTGAAGAAGCAATAAAGAATATAAACAATGAAAAAATGCAGTCATTATTTGAAGACGCTTCTGTTAAAGCAAATAATACAAGAAAATTTAATACACAAGCTGAAAAAATAAAATCAGGTAAAGCAGACCTTCGCTCTGTTTTAATTAGAAGAAGAAAGAATCAAGCTGAAAATATTGCATCAGCACAACATGCAGCAATTGGTAAAATTGATCAATTTATGTTTAAAGATTTTTCTTTTGATGAAATGGAATTTTTTTCATCAACTAAAAATGATGAGTTGATAGCTGATGCATTTGATGGAAAAAAAGTATCTAATCCAATCGCAAAAAAAATAGCAGATAAATTAAGAGAATATTTCGACTATAGAAATTCAGAAATTATTTTATCAAATGCAATGCGAATAGATGAAATATCAGAAGATAGAATGTTTAGACAAATACATGATGCAGGTCGATTAATCAGTGGAGGAAAAAGCTTAATCAATTCAGTGAAAGAAAGTGTCAATAAAAAATATTCAACTGAAAATTCAAAAGTCGTTTGGAGAAATTTTATAAAAAGATGGCTTGATATCGAAAATACATTTAGTAGAACAAAGGCTGCTGACCTTGATGGAAAAATAAATGAAGCAAAAGTCGATAAAATTTTAGATAATATTTATGAAAATATTACAACAGGGAAAAGCGAAATATTTACTCGTTCAGTTGTTGCAAATGATAGAGAGGCAGTTCAAAGACGATCAAGAATGTTTTTTAAATTTAAAGATATGAGATCATTTCTTGAATATAATAAAGTGTATGGGCGAGGAAATTTATTTTCTGCATTGAGATCTGATATACAAGGCTCTGGAAATAAAATAGGAATGGCAGAAACATTCGGTGACTCACCTTATAACGTTTACAATGATTTAAGAAAAGTACAAGAAGAAGTAAAACCAAAAGATTCTTACTGGTTTCAAAACACAGATAATTATTTTAAAACAGTATTGGGATTAGATAAGACTACTCGATCACCAAAAGTTTCAACATTCTTTGCAAATATTCGCGCGTTAACTTCAATGGCTCGATTAGTAAAACTTTCTTTGCAATCCATTTCAGATATTGGATACATTGCTTCATTTGCGCAACGAATGGGAGTTAATTATTTTCGTGCTTATACAAATCAGTTAAAACATATTTTTGATCGCTATCCAACAGAAGAAAGAAAATATATAGCAAAATTATTTAAGACCATGGTGGACAGTCATTTGGGATATATGGGTAGATGGTCAGATGCAAATAATATGGGTGAAGTGATGAATAAAGCTTCCACTCGTTATTTTAAAACAATTGGATTAGAAGCATTTGATCGAGGAAATAAAGTTGGCATAATGCATTTGATGTCTAAACATCTTTATGAAAATTCATCAAAAGAATTTGGTTCATTAAATTCAAGTTTACAAAAATGGATTTTGAAATTCATGAATGAAAAAGAGTGGAATGTTTTGAAAACAAAAAATAAAAATTTACTTTTTACAACAGATAATGTTGAAGAATTAACAGAGCAAGAATTAAAACAGTTAAGAGATGAAACAAATCCTGATAAGCCACTTTATGAATATAAAAATGATCTTTATAGAAAAGTTTATTCAATGTTTGATGTTGCTTCTGAAAATGCGGTTCTCTCTCCAACAGAATTTGAAAGAGCTTGGTGTTTTCAAGGTGAACCACCGGGAACATTAAAAGGGGAATTTTTAAGGACAATCAGTCAATTTAAAATGTATACAATTTCATATATTGATCGTGTTCTCATTAATGGATTTAAAGAAGCGGATACTGCATCACAAAAAATTACATGGGCAACATCGATGCTGATGGGAACATTGCCGCTCGCATTTTTATCTGTTTATTTAGATAACTTAACTAATAATTTATCAATGCCAGATTTTGAGTTGATGAATGTTCCTGAGAGAGAAAAATTTTTAGTAAGTTTATTAGCGCCAAGCTTAGCATTATTTTCTGGAATGCTTGATCCTAGAAATCAAAATTCAGATATGTTACTTAGTTTATTAGGTTCGCCATCAGCTCGTTTAATTGGAAATGCAATGGCAACTGCCGCATCATTATCAACAGGTGATCCAAAGAAGATTGGAAAACATTTTGAAGATACAGCAAAATACATTTTACCAATTGATAACTTTCCAGGTATTTCACCTGTTATTAAAAAAGCAATGGGCAAGGAAGCTCATTTGCAACCGGGACAAACTTATATTATTGGTCAATAAGGACATTGATTATGACAACGTTACCGCAACAAACTACGATTAAACAATACACTGCAGATGGTGTAACAACAAATTATACTTTTGCTTTTTGGGTTACTGTTGATCCTGCAACACTTCGCCCCGATGTAGATGTATATGTCACACCATCAGGACAAACTCCAATTCCAGAATCAGACATAAAAGTGTGGGGTGTTGATTATACTGTTACATTTAATTCTGATCCTATTACGGGTGGGTATGTCACATTTTTATCTGGTAAGATTCCTGCGTTAAATGCAACTGTTACATTAGATAGAAATGTTTCAGCATCTCTTACTAGTCAATTTGTAAATGCACAAAATTTTAATGGCGCAAATTTAGATAATGCACTTATGCGATTACTTTTATTAATTCAACAAAATAAAACTTATATTGAAAAAAGAGTTTTATCTTATGTGATTAATGCGTTATTGCCAGATGTAACAAACGAAGAAAATACACAATTACCAACATTAGGAAATCAGCAAATTTGGATAGGACTAAATGGAGGTGTTGTTGCAGCCACACTTGAAGAAAATCCTGACGTCAGCACGTTACGCTCTGAGCTTGCTAATAATTCTCCTGGAACAAGCGGAACAACATTGCTTGGTTATTACGATACTGTAAATGCTACACCAACAACTGTTGATGCATTTTTAAATAATCTTCAAACATATATTGCAAATTATTTAAATACAAAATTTATTTCATCAAAAATTTATACCGATACAGGATCAGCAAATGCAATGGATGTTACTATTCCTGCATTTACAACATTAACTGCTGGAACACATATTTATGTAAAACCTGCGCATGATAATACTGGTGCTTCAACAATTACTATTAATGGTGGAAGTCCAATTAACATTTATGTAAGACCATTATTAAGCGGTGTTCAAAGAACGCCATTCCCAGGTGACATTCTTTCTGCTGGCGTATCAGAATTAATTTCTTATGATGGAAGTAATTTTTTATTAGTGAATCCTCTTTCACAAATTAATAAAAGATTTTATGGTGCAAGTCTTTCATTATCAAATAATCAAACATTTCCTGCTTCTAGCACAATAACAAAAATTTTATTTGATACTGTAAATTATGATCCTTATTCAATTGTAAATGGCTCAAATAGTTTTACTGTCGGTCTTACAGGATATTATTTAATAACTTCTCATATTTTAGTAACGCATGGAGATCCACAAACAACATGGTCAGCAGAAGTTTATGTAAATAATGTTTTAGAAGCATCTTTAATTGATGGGAATTATTCTTCAACAGGTAGCCCAGATATAGGATTAGGCTCATGCACAATAATTCCTTTAAATGCTGGAGATATCGTGGATTTGCGCGTGGATCAAGGAGCAAGCACACCAAATACTATTCGAGGACTTCCTCAGGAAACTTATTTTAATATCGCTCACATGGGAACTTGATGTTCTACGGAGAACATTTTAATGGGAAGCTTGGCAAAGGTCGCACAAAAGATGAGCGAGTTAGAAGAAAAAATTTCTCATTATAAATCATCAAGATATACAACTTATCACGATGAAAACTTTAACCTTTTTATTGAATTGGCTGGAAAAGAAAAAATAAAGATTCCTGTTATACCGCTACGCCCATATCAAATAGAGGTTCAAAAATCTTTATTTGGAGGGGAATCAAAGCGCTTTATTTTGCAATGGCCTAGGCGATCAGGAAAAGAAGTTTTCACTTGGAATAGCATTGTACAAGCAGCAATTGTTAATTCGGGTATGTACATCATGACGTATCCCACAAATGTCCGCGCAAAAAAAATATTATGGGAGGGCGCACCATTAATTAATGGTGTGAGCATTAAGTTTTTAGATATGATTCCTGATTTTCTTATTAAGAAAAAAAATAATATTGAATTAACAATTGAACTTGTTAATGGTTCTATTATTTGGATAGTCGGTTGTGATATTGATCCGGACAAATTAAAAGGAACTAATCCTCTTGGTATGGTTTTTTCAGAACTTGCATTTTCTGATCCGCGTGTATTTCATTCTATGCTTCCCGCTTTAAGACAAAATGGTGGATGGTTAATAGCTCAATCAACATTTGATGGAATGAATCATTTTTATCACATGCTAGAAAATAATAAAAATGATCCACTTTGGTTTTGCAGATCAGAAAGTATTAATACACTTGTTGATGAAAATGGTAATCCTTACATTACAGATGAAGATGTTGATGAAGACAGAAGAGCAGGCATGCCTGAATATTTGATTCAACAAGAATATTATGG
>Ga0207084_1052_pt1 | contig 30893 bp, 25 predicted proteins | sample Alteio_BWMinHeat_55_FD_153543 | JGI IMG/M metagenome (GOLD analysis project Ga0207084, IMG submission 153543) | Enriched cells from forest soil in Barre Woods Harvard Forest LTER site, Petersham, Massachusetts, United States -... | ecosystem: Environmental > Terrestrial > Soil > Temperate forest >...
CTTGGCTTTTTTGATGATGGCTACGAAGATTTTGATGGTGTCTGGGCCTATATCAAAGATTTTTTCATTGTCATCAATTTGTGATACGAGACGGACGTAGGCATCCACCCCTTCGGCAAATAAAATTGATTATATTTCAACTGGGGGGGGGGTGCGTTTCTCACTGTGCTTGAAGGCGCAATTACCTGTCATCACTGCCTTAGAAGAACGCGCCGCAAAAAATGAAAAGCATGAAAAACACGAAAAACATGAAAAGAACGAAAAGCATGAAAAAGACGAAAAGGTCGCATGAGCCCGCTACGCCGCACTAAAATTGTCATTACCCTTGGACCGTCCTTGGACGATGCTGACATGTTAGAACGTGTCATCCTTGCCGGTGCGGTGGTGTTTCGCACTAATTTTTCCCATGGCGATATATCCATGCACGAAGCACGTATCCATAACGTACGTGAAATTGCTGCACGCCATGATAAAGTGGTGGCCATTTTAGTCGATTTACAAGGCCCTAAAATTCGCATAGGCCGATTTAAAAATAAAAAAATTCGCCTAAAAGAAGGTCAGGAATTTGTTTTAGATACGAAATTAGATAGTCAAGCCGGTGATGAAACCACCGTTTCTCTTGGCTATGAAAACTTGCCTCGTGATGTGGTCGTCGATGACACCTTGCTATTGGATGATGGGCGTATTGTATTCAAAGTGATGCGCGTGAATCCCACGCAAATTCATTGCCAAGTCCTAGTAGGCGGAGAATTATCCGACAATAAAGGGATTAATCGCTTAGGCGGAGGATTATCCGCTGCTGCACTCACTGATAAAGATCGCGCCGATATTAAAGACGCCGTGCGTTTAAAAGCTGATTACATTGCTGTTTCCTTTCCCCGTTATGCAGAAGATATTAAAGAAGCCCGCAGCTTGCTTAATGCAGCGGGTGGCAACCCTGGCATCATTGCCAAAATTGAACGCGCTGAAGCTGTGACCAACATCAAAGGCATCATTCAAGCTTCAGAAGCTGTCATGATTGCGCGTGGTGATTTAGGCGTAGAAATAGGTGATGCGGAACTACCTGCCGTACAAAAGAAAATTATTAAGATAGCGAATCAATTTAACAAACCTGTAATTACCGCCACGCAAATGTTAGAAACCATGACCCATAACACTATTCCCACGCGCGCTGAAGTTTCAGACGTCGCCAATGCGGTGTTAGATGGTACGGATGCGGTGATGCTTTCAGGTGAAACGGCTGTCGGTCTTTATCCCGACAAAGCCGTCGCCGCCATGGATAGAATTTGTTTAAGCGCAGAAAAATACCGCAGCATGAAATCCATACGCCATGGCAAAGACCAACCTTTGGAACAAGCGGATGAAGCCATTGCCAGTGCTACCATGTTCATTGCCAATCATGTCGATATCACCGCCATTATTGCCCTCACTGAATCCGGCACCACGCCACTTTTGATGTCACGCGTTAATTCTCATATTCCCATTTACGGTTTAAGCCGACATCAAACGGCACTGCGCCGCATGACGCTCTACCGCGACGTCTATCCTATTTACTTTGACGCTACCGACATAGACCGCCGCGTGATTAACCAATCCGCTATCGCTGCTCTACAAGAACGGGGCATTCTAAAAAACGGCGATCTCGTCATTATCACTAAAGGTGATTTAATAGGCGTACACGGCCGCACGAATTCATTGAAGATTGTGACCGTCGGTGATTTGCCGAATTATTCTTTGTAAAACGACCCGCTAATCATGCTAGGATAAATCCCATTCCCTATGGACAAAGGGCTTCATGGATGACTACCCAAATTCAAATTATTTTCTACAGCATGTACGGTCACATCTATCGCATGGCAGAAGCCATAGCAGCAGGCGCGAGAGAAGTCAGTGATGTCCAGGTTGAACTATACCGCGTCCCTGAATTAGTCCCCGAAGAAATTCTAGAAAAAAGCGGCGCAAAAGCAGCCCAACACGCCTTCGCTTCCATCCCACTTATCAAACCTCATCAACTCGCTGAGGCCGATGCGCTGCTCTTTGGCACACCGACACGCTTTGGCAACATGTGCGCCCAAATGAGAAATTTTCTCGATCAATTAGGTGGCGAGTGGATGAAGAATACCTTGGTAGGAAAAATCGGCAGCGTGTTCACCAGCACCGGCACTCAACACGGTGGACAAGAAACCACTATCACGAGTTTTCACACGACGTTATTGCATTTAGGCATGGTGATTGTAGGCGTGCCTTATGCCGAAACCCGCTTGACTAACATGCAAGAAATCACCGGCGGCACGCCCTACGGCGCTTCCACAATGGCCGGTGCCGATGGCAAACGCATGCCTTCGGAAAATGAATTAGCCATAGCGCGTTATCAAGGAAAGCATGCCGCTACCCTTGCGCGTACAATCAAACTAGGAAGGAGTCTATAATCATGTTGAAACTCGTCATCGCCTTTTTGCTATCTTCATTTTCTCTTAGTCTCTATGCCGCAGACACTTCTGTTCCTGATGTAAGAAAAATCGCTCTTCCCGGCACCGTGGCCCTGACCTTTGACGACGGCCCCAATCCTGTCTACACCCGACAAATCTTGGCCATACTCAAAAAATATAATATTAAAGCAACTTTTTTCATGGTAGGCACCAATGCTCAAAAATATCCTGATGTGGTCAAAGAAATTCACGAACAAGGCCACGTCATCGCCAACCACTCTCTCACCCATCCCATGCTTACCAAAGTTTCTGAAGCGCAATTACAAAAGGAAATCGCCATGCCTTCTGAAATTATTGACGGCATCATAGGCATCAAACCCAAATGTTTACGCTATCCCTTCGGTGCCTCCAACGAACACGTACGCGCCGAAATCCGCGCCCACGGCATGATGCCCACCCCTATGGGTTTTAATTCTTTCGACTACGACCGCCCGGGAAAAGAAAAAATTGTCAGCTGGGTATTAAAGAATATCTATTCCAAACAAGTCATTTTAATGCACGACGGCTACGACAAACGCGAACAAACCGTCGCGGCTTTACCAGAAATTATCGAAGGAATACAAAAGAAAGGCTTGGGTTTCAGTACTATTTGCGGGTAACCACTACTCCGTGCAACAGCCACCATGTAGGGTGGATTAGACGCGCAGCGTTGTAATCCACCACAACATTGTCATGCAAATAGCCAGCCCCTTAATGTGTTTTAAATTTACCAGAAATTTCTTCAAATTGATCAACAAAAAGTTGATGGAGTAATTGGTCACATTCATCAAGTTGGTCGCGCTATCAATACACCAAGTTTACTTAGAAAAAACATCATGAGGGTTATATCGCCCGTCTTAGCCTTGACTAGACCAAACAGCTCAGATCATTCGGCCTAAAGTAAAGCATTTTAAAATGAGAAAACCATTTTCGGCTATATAAAAATTACAAAATTTATTGAGCTGGGGTTTGCGGTGCAAGAATCAGATAAACAAATTTAATCGGGTGTATTTTTTACTCCTTTAATAATTTTTTTTGCGCCACTATTTGAAGTGGAATCAGAAAGCGAAGAACCAAAGAGTGTATTTGTTTGTAAGGGAGAAGAACCTTGCGACACTGGTGCCTTTCTATTTTCTTCTTCCAATTTTCTTTTTCTTTCGGCTCTTTCCTCTCTTTCTTTTATTTCCTTTTCATCTTTTTCACTCGACTGTCGTATTTTTTTACATTCTTCTTCAAATTTTCGATTGTCTTCTTCCCATTTTGCCCGATTTTGCGCTAACCATGCCATTTCTTCATCTATTTCAGCTTCTTCCTTTTTCATAAGCTTCGAAATTTCTGCGTAAATCTCATTAGTCTGTTGCATTAAACCATACGCTTCTTTAGCGGCTTCTTCATCTATGCCTTCCTCTTCGTTTACCCATTTTTTCCATTCATCATTTATTTCTCCTGTCCCACATTGTGCTAAAAATTCACAAGCCTTTTTCACTTTTTTAAAAGCTTCTTCTCCTTCTTCTTTATTTCCTTCGTATCTATCTGGATGGTATTTCATAGCCAAACCATGATAAATCTTTTTTAGATTGGTCAAATCTGCCTGCCTAGCATCATTTACGGGTATGCCCAATCTTTTGCAATATTTTATTCCCTTAGCAGGTAGCGAAGTGAGCTCTTCTTGTGCTTGGTTATCTCTAATATTGTCTTCTCCACTTTCTTTCTCTTTTTCTTTTTGGTTATCTCCAAGACCTTTTGATGATCCAATACTCCTCTGATCTAAAGAACCACTCTGCCTTCCACCTGAAAATGGTATTTGCTCCTCAAATAATGGTTGAATCCACTCTGTGACTATTCTCTGTTGTGTATTTGCTCTTTTAGTTGGTTTCTCCTCTGTTTCGCCAGTGCAAAATCCTGTTTTTAGGAATGAATACCAATGTTTTGACGCTTTTTTTGAATAAAGCACTCTCAAAGAATCTACTAATTTTTTTAATTGCCTCTCAAAAAAATTCTCCTCGTTACTATTGGCGGAATGATAAAATCGTTTTTCTACCAAATGTATTAGAAAATGGCTAGTTTCCCCGAATTTTTTCCATATTTCGCCGCCACTTCTCGCATTGATTCTATAATATTCACCACGCAATATTAACGCATGAAAGTTCCTGAGAAAATTCTGTCTTTCTGCTATCTGCCTCTCATCCTTCATCTCATCTTCCACATCTCGAGGACCCTCTTTTTTAGTTTCATTTTTTTCATTAAAAATATCATTAATCAACATCTCTCCTATTCGCTTAAAATAGTAAAGCAGCAAACTCCCATACACGTACTGAACTAGCACCCGATTTCCTAAAAAAATTAGATGGATTCTTAATTGTACTTTTTCTTTCAGCTTCTGAACTTTCCCACTCTAAAAATAGTCTGTCATACTGTGAAATATCTTCTTCTCCCACAAACTGCTCTATGGCAGGAATTTTCTCACGTAACATTTTCAATTTAGGAATCAGTGCATTTTCCAGTTTTTTAAAAAATCTATTCCAGCTAATCTCAACCCGTTGGGATAAAGGCTCTCTTAACATTTTCTTCTCCTCTTTTTTTAAAGCTTCCTCTGCTTTTTTTAAGCGTAATTGCAACCCCCAGCTGCTAATATCCCAAAAGGAATAGGCTTGTCGAATATCATGGATGATGTCCTTGAGCCCGCTTATGTCTCTTCTCTGCCATGGTTGCCTATCTCTCAACTTTGAATAAGCGTCTATCCGTTGTAAATGTTGTTGCGTTAGAACATAGAAAATACGTCTATACCAGGGTAAATTTTGATAAAAATCGAGCAACTCGTCTAAATTTTCTTTCTTTTTCTTTTTAAATAATTCATCGCGCCATGCTTCAGGATTGGAATATCCAGCGAACGGCTGATTCCAAAACTCCACTATTTCGTTAAAAAATTGGGTAAGCCTTTTCCAATCCTGATTCATAGTTTTCCTCTCGGATTTATTAACTCTTGCGTCATGCTAAAGCATACCAGGTCTAGGCTTTTTCTCCTCTCCTTCTTTTTGAGGCTCACTTGAAAGACTTTCTTCTTTTTCATTTGAACTTTTTTTTAGTTTGTCATTAAGCCTAACATTTTCCTTTTCCAACTCAATTATTTTAGCTTTTAACTGAGAAAGTTCACCCTCTAACCATTCGATTTGCTTTTTTTGTTCATTCCTTTTTTTCCTGTTCTTCTCTTGTAATCTTTCTTTTTCTTCCCTATATAAATTTGCCTGACTTATCGCCTGTTGCCAAGAAACGACAATAGGAGAAGAGGATGTTAATTGCAACATACGGCTAGGATCCAAATGGTCTTCCACAACCTCAAAAATCCGACTTAATTGGCCATGACGGAATAATGATAAATTTCCATCTTTTAAGCGCGACTTTAAGTCAATAAATTTTTGAAGAAACTCAGAAACATTATGTGGACCTTGCCACATCGCCTCGATTTCTTTTAATAAAGATTCTGCCACCTCTTTGTGTTCTTTAAATATATCTCCCTTGCCCTACTCCCTAAGTTGAGTAAATAAATTTTCCAGTTGCAAAAATGGATTATTAGAATCTTCATGTATCTCTCGTTTGTGTTTACGTCCATGCCACTGGTCCAGATATTTTCGTAATAATTTTTCTAATTCCAGCAAAAAATCGTGATCGGGCTCAGCACTATCTATTTTGACCCTTGCTCTCTCATACGTTCCTTGGTCCTTATTTTTTAATAATAAAGCGCGATAATCACTTAAGCTGAGTCCTTTTGCATTGTGACGACATAGCTCTTCATCTGGCAAACTGCTTCTTTTAATAAGATATTGATATACGAGATGATTATTATATTTTATTGACAATAATGCCAAATTGTTTCCTGTTATTTCTTCTTTATAATCGGTATCAACATGCTCTCTTATGACCGCTGTTTTAAACTCTTGTTCACTCCCCCACGCCTGCAAAAGGCATTTTGGCATCATAGAATGGCGTTTTCTCCAGAGACGTTGGGCTGACTCTTCTTTTATCTTGTTATATCGTTGAGTAAGACCCTGTCTTTCGTTATCTTCCATCTTATCGCGACCCAATATATTTAACTCGTAAAAATACCACCCTCGGATACTTTCTTTCTTTCGTACAAGCATTCTTTGTTTACAACCTTCCCTCCATTCCAATTTTTGTTCCGTTGAACGGATGTCTTCAATAACAAATTCGTTTGGAAATTGTGTATTCGAAGCCGACCAAAATTCGTCTAAATAGGTATTAACTCTATCCATTTCCCTTCTTATTCTTTCTTGAGCTTGTTTTTCTGTAAGACCGCCTTTTTCCACAAGATAAGTGTTAATAAAACGACTAATATGTGTGAGAAAACGTTCTTGCATTTCTGCTTTCACCCCTGATCCCCCATGGATGCCTTGTAAAACTGCATCCTGGTACGCTTCGTTACTAGAAAATCCATTCTCCAACACACGATATACCATGCTTAACAATGCATATTGTGCCTCTGCTATAAGATGTAATGATAACAAAACACTAACATCCTCTTCTTGATCAAATCTTCTCATCAATTGTTGGCTTGCGAGTTTTTTTAATTCTTGAGATTTCTCATTAATGAGCAACAAGATAAAATCAAAATATCTTTTCTCACCTTCCATTTTTAATGTATCGCATAATACTCGCGCCAGGCCATTTTTTTGCAATACGACATTTTTCCGTTTAAATAATGAATCTGCTTGATGGGTAACGTCTAGATCAACCATATCTCCATGGTCTTCTAGCTCTTTGTCCAAATCTAATTTCAATATTTCATGCAAATTTGCAGATTTTTCCCGGATGATTTTCATCATCCTTTCATATTTTGCAGTTAGAAAAGGATTAATGTCTGTACCATTAAAATAGGCTTCTTGCAAACTAGGTATTTCTGTTTCGTCTTTTCTCTTTTCATCGTCATGATCATCTTCTAATGGGACCATTTCCATAGCATCATCTTCTAATATGATAGTTTGCATCTGTTGGGGAACGTTTGCTTCCATCCCAACAAGTTGCTCTCCTGTCCAAGCTACGTATACAATTTCCTCCACCAGATCTTTTTCCCCGGAATTTTCTTTCTCTTTTTCCTTCTCTTTTTCCTTTTCATTTCCGTTTACTTCTGCTGCATGCAAATGAGAAAATTGCCTATTAAGGTAGTATCTTTTTTTCTCATTTTTTGTCATCACATAAAATGTAATGTCTTTTGCTTTAGCATATTCATAGGCCGTTGCTAAACGCAAAGGTGCGCCTTCAGCAAGCCGGTTTATATATTTTTCGAAAATTTCAATGTCATCTCCAATTGAGCCTCTCTCTTCTTGATTGAATTCTTGTTCTATCTCTTCTCTCAAAGCTGACTTCACCTGCTTATTTTCTTTAAGCATAGAGAGAACATACTGAATTGATTTCCTTACTTCTTCTATGGTCTGACTTTTCTTTCTAAATGCTTCATATCCGCTATCTGCAAAGGCAACCTTTGTTTTACCTTTTTCACGTAGCGGAATAGGGTTCCCATCCAAATTTAAAACCATCTTTAGACGTCTGTTTGAATAAGATCTTCCATCCATAGCCCGCTCCTCTATTGGTTATTGCTGTTGGTGTTAATTTGAATTTCTTAGTGCGATCAATCTAAGACAGGTTGTTATCATAGGACAGAATAAGGAAAGTGGGTATCCCCAAAAATGGGGGTACCTTTTTGAAAAAAGTGAAAATGAAGTTGGAATTTTTACCTCGAATGGCAACCTATCAGGTTTCAGCATATCCAGGATATGACTTGTTATTTTTATGTGAAAATATGCCATTCAGCTTTCTTAAAACAAAATCCCTCCACTTCCTCTAGAATAGTAAGGACTAAAAAATACCCTAAATCAGTGTTAAAGTTGCACCAAAATATTGAATGCGTTATTAGACTACGCTCTATAAAGTATTTTTTTTCTTATATTCACTTGTTATTTCAATGCTAGCTCGTCTTCTAGCAGGAGCAAAGACGCCGCTTCTTTTTGCGACCTCTTCTGTGCAAGAAAAACTCTCACTTTTTGTTCTTGCCCTTCTTCTCAGCTGGCTGGCAGCTTGAGGCGGCTTAGGGCTATTGCCAAGAATTTCGGCTTTTTCTATTAAAGAAGAATTACATTTTTTTTCTACTGGTTCTTGCATGGAATTTCTTCCAGCACTCCACCAATTAAGAATAAAATTGCAGGTCTCGATAGTGATCAGTAAGGGAATACTAATAGGAAAAGTACAGACTACTACTATCCAAAAAAGTACATCGGCAATGGTAGTCATTACATTTCGCTGAGAAGTGTCCGCACCATCCAACACGATTGCCGGAGGAGTTGGTTTTTGATTGTTTTTTGCTGACGGTTTTACAAGCTGCTCCACACTGTTTGATAAAGCAATCACTTCTTCTCGTCTTTTTATTTGATTAAGATGTGCTTGGTTTTTTAAAAACCTTAAGCGTGGACGCACAATTTTTGAAGCTTCATTATCCAAAACTAGATCGTCAAACACGCTTAAATCATCGAGGCCAAATTTAGCAACAAGATCAGGCCAACGAGCAATTTCTAAAGCATGTGTTTTTGATCGTCTTATCAATTGAAGAAGATGCTCTCTCGATAATTGTTCAACAACAATCGCATGTTGTAGGAACAGGGATAATAAAAGCCTATTTTTGCCTATTATTTCAATCAAATTTTCCGTCTTAATTTTTTTAACGGCTTCTAAATTTTTTGCTATCATTGGCGCATATCTTTCATCGATAGCAATTGCTTTTAATAACGAGCTAGTCAATATCGCTAAAAAAACGGGTTCAGTTAATAATTCTTCTAGAACAGCTGGAAAATATAATTTTCGAAGGATAGCGACAATCTGATGATCTGCTAAGCGATTATTAATTAATTCAGAGTGGCTAAGAATAGCTTTAGCAAAAATATGCTTTTGATGTAATTCTGCTTTTTCAATTAGATTTACTAATAAGTTTCCATATAAACGCGCTATAAACGCTGGATAGGTAGTAAATACCTTTTGTATTTCCTTTGAGTCAAGATTTATGGCGATCTGGATGAGGGTTGTATTACTTATCCTGCCAGGATGCAGCAAATAACTAGAGGCCAAAATTATTCTGGCATGATTTAATGCTGAACGAGTAGAAAAAAATCGAAAAAGTAATTCTTCATCCATTTTATCCAAAACCGCTTCTAAATTTAAGCGAGTTTGAACAATCTCTTTATCATCTGGCGATGATGCTTGTAATAATAATAATCTTTCATGTCTGTCTACCAGACATCTAATAACTATTGAAGCGCGATAATCATCTAATAATAATAGACCCCTACCTGTTAAGTGTTTATTCCAGTTTGGATGAATAACAATGGGAGTGTGATCTGTATCTTTGCCTTTCCAATCTCTGCGCATTTTGAAGTACAGTACAAGGAGCGTCATTAATGACTCTAACTGGCCAGCAGCTTCCAAAAAATCCATTCCCTGATCACAATATTGTATTTGATGCAAAATACTTTTAAAGCTGGCAACCTGAGGTTGGAGTGTTAAAGCAAGTGCTTGAATATAATCCATCCATTCTAAAAATTTACTCTCATTATATAAGCAATCATACGTTGTCTTACTTATGAGAGCCTGATTTATACTCGTGTTAAGCCCACCGCATATCTCCTTTCTCCCTAGAACAAACAAGGTTCTGATATCGTCAATACCTTCTTGGAAGACATCAGCAAGATAGTTTTTTAATGCTTGTTCAAAATTAACATTGGGATTTAATAAATAACGCCACAATAGTCGGTTATTTTTTAATCTTTTTTCTCTTATATTTTGACTAACTTTATAAAATAATCGGCTAACTTGTTTGGTTACTTTTAAGCTATCATTGTTCAAGATATTTATAATTGGAATACTTATTTCATTAGGTAGTCCTGGAATTATCTCCCAGTTTGTCTCATCTAAAGTAGCAATTAATCTTACCTCGGCAGCGTTCTCCGTTGAGGAAGGTGCAGTAATTGGAAAAATAACGGGCTCTGTAACAACTTTATGGTTGCGAGTTTCTTCTTCACCAGCGCATTCTTCTTGATCATCATGAGAAAACATTTTATCTCTTAGCTTTAGTTAAGGTGAGCAATTTTTATCCTCCATTGTACCTGAATTATCTGAAGTTGTCCCAGGGTTGGCTCCTTGCGGTGGGGTGGGTTGAGAAGGTAATGGCGGAGTAAAGAGGCTACTAGAATTGGTTCCTAATTGGGCTTGAGGTGATAAATTAAGCCTTTTTTCAAGCGCAGCTATACGATCTTCGAAATTTGCATTTTGCTCTATAGCAACCTTTAATTTTTTTGTCAAACTGATTATCTTGCGTTCTACATTCACTTCAACTTCTACAACCTTTCCTTTCAAAACCGTTATTTCTTTTTCCAATGATATTAAAGATAGAACCTGTGGCTTCTCTGCTCCTTCAATAGCGGGATAAGTCTCCCCTTTTATCTCAGGAGGTGGAGTGCCCTCTATTTTTTTCAGTCTATTCTCTGCCCTCTCAACTACCCCTTCTAATCTGCTCTTGATCTCCCACACCGCATACTCAACTCTTTCCAACCGTTCACTCGGTGCTCTCCAACTTGAATGAACTGGCCGCAATAAACCTAATATCCGTTTATCAGCTCTGCACTTCTCGACTAAGGAGCCATCATCTTGATATTGATATTGATAAATGTACTTCGAATGATGGTTGCTGCCTTCGTTAGGTTGGATGTCGGGATGAACTTTGCTTTGCAAGTATCGGATATAATCCAACACCTGTGGGCCTGATGCAGCACAATATCCCATGGTTTCGCCATCTGTTTGTCGCTCTATTTTTCCTGATTTTGCAGAAGTCGCTGTGATATCAAAATAATGGACATATTCTTGCTTTTCATCGCCAACATAACATACATAGCAACCGGTTTTGCTTATCAATTCATGTATAGGATATTCTTTGTTTCTATAATTTACCTTGGTCTTTAGCCATTTTTTATTTTCATGATGAGATGCTTCATAGACTACCCAGGCTGTGATCCGCTCATAGTAAGCCTTGGATTCTTCATCTCCTAGGTATAGTCCTGTTTTGAAATAATCTAAACACAAGCGAGCATTAAATTCTGCAAATCGCAACGCATCTGCTTTTGATAGTTGCTGTAGCACATTGGCATAACGATGGCCTAAGGTGGTAGCTATTCCCATGGTTTGTTCTTGGCTTTCTTGGACATGATTAAAACAATGGATAAGATTTTGCATTTGATCATGCGGTGACAAGTAGTACTTCTTTAGGAGTAACTTTTCAAGGCCATGCGTAAAACGCTCACCAAGAAAATGACTGGTCTGGAGAAACAGTAACAGTAAGCCCTCTGTCACTACTTCTATTCCTTCCAATATGTGACTAAAAACAACGGGTAATGCTTCAGTAGTGACTGCAGCAACGCCACCCGCTACTGGCAACGCAAAAAATGGGCTGCGTATGAGATGAAAAATATGGCTCCATAATTCTTTTTCTTCAATCATGCCAGTTTCTAGCAAGGTCGCTGCAAGCCAATAAGCACCCAGCTTTCTTTGTAGAGTCTGAATAAAAAATTGCACAGGGTCGTAGTTGCCCATTTTATTTTGCAGTTGGAGCACGCCTTGAGTGATATTTTTTAACTCTGGTCTTTCGAATGACTTAGGCAAGTGTTGTTGATAATAATGGAGAAAGCTAACTACATTATTAACAGCTATTTCTCCTTGATATTCCCACTCTTTGCTATAGCTCTGACTTTCTTCTAGCATTTCATCTATCAATTTATGCAATTGAGATATCACCAAAGCGAAACCAAGATGATGATTGTTTTGCAAAGTCATCCAATAATTGGCTTGTATTTCTCGGAGCTTATCTAGTTTTTCTAATTGCCGTGCATTTTTTAATGATTCTTGTATGGCGCTTTCTGTCTCTTCCCTAAATTTTTTATCTAGAGACTCGAGTTGTTGCTTAGCAGCTTCTATAGGGACAGCTTCTATTTGCTCTTTAATTCTTAGTAATTGTTCTCGCCATACTACTTTGTTTAAGCTAGGGGCGGCGTATCTAGGTGGCGCAAATAAAGATAAGTTAATTAATTGCGCTGAAGGCGTAGCGATGACGATTTCTTTTCCTGTATCAGTATCCTTTCTTTTTTGTTTTTGGACTATTTCATTTGAAGAAGAAAAAGGTTTTAAATAAAAATCTAACCCTTGAGCAAATCGTTCTCGGCTCTTTTGGTCTTTATAGAGAAATTGCCATAAAAAGGCATTTGACCCTGTCTGGAGTAGCATAAAAGTATTATAAATTGCCAAATTACCGCAGCTCCATCCATCTGATTGCTGAACAATACCGGGATCATCATAAAATCTTACTTCATGCTCTCGAAATTGAGGTTGAAGAATATGAGTGATAGCAGGAAACGCATCTGTGCTTGCACTAGATAGTCTTGATTCCTTTTCGCCTAGGGAGCGTTGAACGGTTACTTGTCCACCTTGAAGTAATAATCGTTTAAATCCTTCGGGGAAACTTAGTTCGCTACCCAGGCTATCTATTAAAAAGAATTGGGTAGGGTTATCCATCACAGTTGAATTCATTGGTACCCGATAGAAAGGTGGTAAAACTACACATCAAACCCAATGAATTCCTCCTTCTGCTTTAGCATCTTGAGCATGTTCTGGATTTCCAGTGCCCGTATTTAATATCATCACAATAGGTTTATCTAAGGGTTGTCCAGGGATAAATAAACCATTCATAATATGTTCACCATCCGTGGTTGCAAAACCTAGCAATGTCTTTGCAAAATCTACATATCCTTCTGTAGGACAGACAGTCGTCTGTTTACTCCATAATGTTTGATGGGTACTACTATCAGGATGAACAATATAGATGCTATCTCCGAAGAGGCGCTTTAAAATGCGTTGTATATCTTCTCCATACAATTCTTTATTAGTTCCCTTGCAAGCCACTTCATTTTTCGGTGGAGAATGCAATTGATTCAATTGTTCAAATAACTTATTTCGACCTTCATTAGTTAGCAAAGAATAAGCCGATAACTCCATTGATTGTAAGGCACTGACATTTTCTTCTACGATTTGTATCGTTTTTTTTACTTTAATCTGTGCAAATTGCATAGATTGCGTGGGAGATAAAGTAGCTAGTTTTTTTTCTTTTGTTTTTTGATAAGTAGTAGTTTTTTTATTAGATACATAGGCTATATTAGAAGTTAGCAACCCTGGTTGTTGTTTGAAAGCGATACCTCCTGCTCTTTTAAGCGCAGCAACCACTTCACTAAAACCTTCTTTAATAGCAATATCAAGAGCTGAATTTCCCTGGTAATCGATATCATTCAAAGGTTCGATTATGCGCGGACAATCGGCAGAAATCGGCTCTCCTCTTGCGCGTCTATCTTCCCAATGAACTGCTTCTTCTTTTCGTCGCGCTATCAATACACTAAGTTTACTTAGCAAAAATATCATGAGGGCTATATCGCCCGTCTTAGCTGCTAAATGTAATATATTCTGTCGATGATGATTACGGAAAGCAAAATCCTTAAGCTCCATTTTTTCATTCAATAATGGGATATTTCTTGATAATACAGCCTCATCAAACCATAGCCGAGTTCGACGTTCACGCTTTTTCTGTTCACGATATTCTTCATTCTGCGATTCTACTTGAGAATTTCTCTCTAACAATATGCCATCAGACTGTACTAATAATTCATTCATAAGCGCTGCTTTTTGCTTGTTCGTGAGCATTTCCAAATAAATGTTCAGATAATTTAACTCCATAGCCTGCTTTTCTTTTCCTGATTCCATTAATTTTAAAAAAATCTCGAACCGACAAATATTATAAGAACGATAATAACTTTGCATATTCTCTTTCATTTTACGATTTGGTTTTAATTGCTTAGAGCTGAATGGCTGTCCTGTTTTAGGGCTACATTCATTGCTTTGCAACCACTCTTCGATTGCATATCTTTCATAAATATGACCATCAGTCGCTTTAACTGGATCAATAAACAGTTGACGAGTAAGGGGGCATAAAAAATCTTGCAGGTGTTTTAATTTTTGGCATTATGCTTCCTTTCTACAATGAGAGTTTAATAAACGTAAAACGCAGCTTAGGGTAATCAATCCCATTAAACAATCCCCAAAAATGGGGGTACCTTTTTGAAAAAAGTGAAAATGAAAAAAACGGGGTCAAGTCTGGACAATTGACATATCATAAAAAAATATTCTCTTCTGTTTACCAATAGTTTAAGATTATCAACGATCATCGCCCCCTCTTAACTTTTCTCCTTTCCAAGGCTTCCGCACCACATTTTTCAAGAAACCACTTTCCATTAACTCAGAGAATAACCTATGTCACGACCGCTCCGTATCGCATATCCAAATGCTTTGTATCATGTTATGAATCGAGGATTAGCTTATAATCCTATATTTATTAACGATAGACATCGTCAAATGTTTCTTGGTTTGTTTTGTGAAATTCACAATCAATATCAAGCTGAGATTCATGCCTATTGTTTAATGGATAATCATTACCATCTTCTACTCAGAACCCCGCTAGGAAACATTAGCAGGATTATGCGTCATCTTGATGGCGTCTATACACAACGTTTTAATAAATCAGTTAAACGTGATGGCCCTTTGTTAAGAGGAAGATATAAGTCAATCTTAGTAGAAGCTGATGTTTATTTACTTCGATTGAGCCGTTACATACACCTTAACCCTGTTAAAGCAAAATTAGTAAAAAAATCGGAGCAGTTCTCTTGGTCAAGCTATCAAGCCTATCTAAATGACAACGCACCTCATTGGCTTAATACAAATTACATTTTGAGTTATTTTGGTGATCACATCCCATCGGAAAAATATAAGGCCTTTGTTGAGGAAGGTATTGACAATGAGATTAGTGATTTTTACAAAAACCTCAAAAATATTCCTATATTGGGCTGTGAAGTATTTATCAAAAAAGTGGCAGAAAAATATCTAAAGAAGCGACACAAAATAGATGCAATTCCTGAATATAAACTTTTACAAATTAATAAGCCTATCCCTATTGAAAATATTAGGCAATGTGTTGCTGAGTTTTACGGTATAGATGTGCAAGATATTAATCTGATAAAAAAAGAAACGGTAACTTGCCACGCGCTATTGCAATGTATTTAGCACATACAATTGGCCAATATAATTTTCCACAAATTTCTTTATTCTTTACCCATATAACATCATCCGCTGCCTCTCGTGCCTGTCAGCGATTGCGCGTGCTAATGAGCAACAATACGAATTTGCGACTTGAAGTAAGAAGTCTTGAAGAAATAGTGGTAAATATGTCAATTGTCTAGACTTGACCCCTTACTTTTTTCTTAGCACCTTTTGAAATTCTGCATTATAAAGATATGGCACCTGTAATACGCATCTTCTTACAATAGATCAATTTTTGATTTAAAAACTTATTAACTAGCATTTTTTAATCTAAAAAATATGCTTTTATCCATCACCAATGAAAAATTTAGATATGTCGGCCAAAACATGATGTAACGAAGGTCATTTAAGGTTGAACCTTATTCAATTGAAGGGTAAACTGCCTCGTTTAAGTGAACCAATAAGGAACACTATATATTAATTAATAACAGAGGAGAAAAAACAATGAATCTCAGAAACAGAATAGATGAACAAGTTGTGATGGTAAAAGAAAGATTGGCTCTGCGAGAAAACAAATTAGAAGCAGAATTAAAAGAATTTAGTGAACTCAGTCTTAGCCTAGAAGAAACACCTGCTCCAGAATCCATCCCGGTTAACGAAGTCGAAAAAACCAAACGTATGCTTGCACTAGCTGAGCATGTTTTAGTAATGAGAGAAAGAAAATTAAAAGGTATTCATGAGTTTTACCAAAAAGAAATAGAAGAGATCATCAATAGTACTAAAAAAATTGAAGACGAAATAGCAGATCAAAAAGAAACAATAAATGACCTAAGCGAAAAAGCTAAAGTAAATAGAACTGCAGCAACAAGACGTTTCTCTGAAATGGTTCGTGGTGCTCCCCTGCATCTTGTAACTGCAATGAGTTCGAGTTCACGCAAATCAGCAGCTCCGAATGGAAATGAGAAAAATAAAGAAAATCAGATGAATGTGCGGAGTGGAGTTGATGTACCTAGTTCCCAAGAACAGTTAATCGAGATGAAAGAGATAATAGAAGAATTTTCTAGAGAAATAGAATCTTATACAGCTCATTTGACTAGATATGAAGAGGTAGCCAATCTTGAAATAAAAATCTTGGGTGCTATAAAAGCATGGCACACCTTTCATAAAAATGATGAGGAAGAATTTGAAAGACAACAAGCTGAAGGTTATCCGATTGACATAAAATCAAAAGCTTCAGCTCTTCTAGAAGACATTCTTGCTGATGCAAAAAAGCTACTTGCTATAAAAAAATCACTTGTTGCAGATAAATTAAACATCTTACCAAAGTTAGATTTTCAAGCATTGGAAACGAGACTAATAGTCATTAAAAATATAATTGCGGAGCAGAAAGTTCAAGCAACCCTAAAGGAAACGAGAAATTTTTCTGCTCAATATGGCGAATTAATGGCTGAGAGTGAAAAAACTGAAATAAACATGAAACAATTATTCTCTATATATAATAAAAATAACTATTCCGATACGAATGTAGATAAATTGTTTGACGATTGTAAAGTTCAAGTTGGAGAGATAGTGAAACTCAACAACGAATTTACGAAAAGAAAAAAAACTTCACAAGAAAAAACTAAAAGCGCAGTTGATGTTCCATTGCCAGAAAAAAAGTCCCCGTCTTTTTCGGTGATTCGATTACACCAGCCTGCACCTTCATCTGTAGTTCCTCAAAACATTTCCCCGCCTACTTCGCCAGTATTTAACAATCGAAATTAATTTTTCCTTCACCACCAACAAAGAATACATTTTGTTGGTGGTGAATTTCTTCTTAAAAATTATTTAAGGACAGCCAGGTTTTTCCTGCTGATCCTCATCAGCAAATGGATTTTCTTTTTCTTCGTGAGTTTTAGATGATTCATAAACTTCTTTTATATTGTTTTGTTCCTTTTCTATTTTTCCTTTTTCCTCCGACGCGCTTACTTCCGGCCCCTGCATCACCTCTTTAGACAACCCATGCATCTGATCCAACACCTCCTTCGCTACCGGCTTTTCTTCTTGTAATATTTCCTGCGCAGTATGAACCGTTCTTAGAGTTTCTTGTGTGATAGCTATCTGTTCGTTCGTCTTTTTTAGTTCAGTTTGTAATAGTACTAACTCACATTGCGCTACTTCTTTTTTCGTTTCCGTCGCATTTAATTGTTCTTGCTTGCTTCGCTTTTCCTTAATAGCTGCATCTGCCGCTTCCATCTTAGTGCTAAACTCTTTGTCCTTCATTAGCTCATCAAACTTCTCCATAAATGCTTGTTGGATTTCTTTTGCTGCTTCCGCGTTAATCTGCAGCAGCTCTACTTGTAATTCTTTACTTAAATTCATTAACTCGTAATGTTTCAAAACTAACTCTTGGGCAGCTGTATCGGCCTCTCCTGACACTTTTTCTCTAATTTCTTCCAGTAAAAATTCAGTCTCACTCATCAATTTTTCTGCTTTTTCTAAGACTAAATAAAGGGATTGATGACCAACTATCATGTGGGTAGGTACTTGCTCATATCCAGGTAATTCTTTAAAAGCCTCAGGAAGTGCCGCCATACCAACCGATCTGTCTTCAAGATAACTTGCTTTAGCCAGTTCACGAAAGCGGGCTGTCGCGGCCGGTCTATTAGCATGAATGATCACATCCAATTGAACAATATCTTGTTTTAAGTCAGCAATATCTTTATCGTATTGTTTGATTGATTGGGTCAATTCATTGATCTTATCCGTGTAATGGATGTGAAGTTTTGTTAGTTCTTCTAAGCGATCATTTAATATCTTAGCTGAATCCTTCAGCATTTGTTGCATTTCCACATAATATCTATCTGCTACAGCGATGCGATTTTGCATAGCAACTTGTGCTTCTAATTGATAGGTTTCTAGAGTTTTCGCTAATTCTTCTCTCTTACGCCCTATCATTTCTCTTTCCGCTTTTGATGTGTTATATGCTTCTTCCGCTCTCTCTAATAAGAAATAAACCGCCTCTTTGTTCTTTATGATATCTTTAATCATCAGCAAAAACTCTTCCTGTTCTTGCGCTTTTTGTATAGCCGTTTTCTGGTTATTTTGTTTAATGATTTCCGAAAATTCGATGAGGATGCCACTTTTGGTTAGAAAAAAATTACCTAATTTATTAGTAAATTTATTCCTAAAACGCTTTCTTGCCGAAGCATATGTTGATGACCCTCCGTTTCCACCCTCATTTTCTTTCTTGATTACCATAACCTACCTCAAAATGTGTAAGTGAAAAAAATAATAAATTAAGCGAATAATTACAGGGTCAAGCGCACGCAGAAGTTCCCTTCTTTTAAGAGCAGCTTGGGTTAAAATTTTTTTCATCTGCTTGTGCGAGCCTGTCATTCTGGGTTACCTCGAAATCTTGTGTTCTTAGATCGATTTATAAAACACACCGCCCCTTAGCTTTTATTTTACGCTTCGTGATCTTCTTCTTATTAAAGTTAGCTTTCCTACTAAAACTATATTTTATTAATCAAAACAGCAGCTTATGCGCTAAAAAATTTGCTTCAAAAAATAATCAACAAGTTACAAAATTGGCTCTATATACCCAAACTGCATTGCTTTAAATACAGCCTCCGCCATGGACCTACATTCCAGCTTTCTTTTAATGTCTTTGCGATATTGTTCAATGGTAGATGAACCCAGGCCTAATAATGCTGCTGTCTCTTTGGAGGTTTTTCCGAGTGCGGCCCAATATAAACAAGTGACTTCTCTAGGCGTTAGGGCAGGGGCCGATTGGTTTTTAGAAGGAAAAGTCATCATGCCCCCGTTATTTAGTGATTAACAAAAAGGAGGTCCCTTTCCTATCTCAATTAAAATTTATTAGTTAACGATTCTATTTAATTATTAACCATACTTGTTTATTTAAGACTATTATTGGACTATTTTGAATAGTACAATGACTAATCGCGTTGTAAGAAATTGTCCATAAATGAATCTCAACGAAAATAGAAAAAAGATCAATAATATTGAGTGAATAAATAAAAAATATTTAAAATCAAAGAGTTATATTAATACAAGGCTCAAGAATCCCACACCAGAATAAATATTTAAAAGCTTGGGCTGTCAATAAATTCGGCAGTAAAGAAATTGGCGATACATCGCCATGGCGCATCGCATTTGACAGGTTAAGAACATGTTCAAGGTGCTTACGTGGATCAATGCCATTCATCCTGCAACTTTGAAAGCGCCGTCCTCGCTGTCATGAGTATCACGCACGGCGCGCGATCCGGGATCCAAGCTTTTAGCAGCCTAGAAAAGAATGGCTTCAAAAATTGAGCTGATTTTTTAGATGAACCAAAGCACTATAGAGTTAGCAGACATTACTTTTTAGATTTCTTCTTTCCCGCTTCATACGTCTTAAGTATTTTAGAAATTGTTTTTCCACTTTCAGTTTTAGCTGAAAACAAGCCAAAAAATTTATGGGTAGTAGTTAATGATTGATTTTTAGATGCGTTTTTCAAAAATAAATGAGCCATTTTTTCGTCACTTATATCAGATTCATGCTTCTCTTTTTCTCCGCTCTTAGTCACATTAGTTTTAATATTTTTTAATAAAGCACGTAATTCTTCTTGTTCACGTATTGTTTCTTCTACATCGGTAGAAAGAAAAGGCCTGAACAGAAAAAATGCGTTTTTATTTCGTGCTCTTTTATTTATTTCTCTATCTAGTTTTTTTCTATCCCCGCTTAATTTTTTCAATACATTATCTTTTACAGGTCCCCGAGCTTTACCCTTACTGATACGTTCAGGTTCAATGCTGGCAGGAGACTCATTTTTTCTTTCCTTATCCGACCCAGACTCATCATCCTTCTCTTGAGAAAAATCCTGCGTAGGCAACATTACTCTTGGCACAGTAATATTCCTTGTCAACAACCCTTCATAAAAGGCGATAGGGCGTTCTATATTATCTATTTTTTTATCATCAAGCTCGTCTCTACTAATTTGTCTAGCCTTATATTTCTTAGCTCTTCTCTTTTTTTTGCCAGGTTTCTTTTGTGCTTTAGCTTGTTTTTCATATTCTTCTCTTTCCTTTTCAATTATTTCTTTTTTCTGATCCTCTATTTCTTTCGCGACCATAGCTTCTCTATTTTTTATTTTTCTATCTATAATTTTTTTCGTTTTTTCCCAATTTGTTTGTTTTTTTACTTTCTTTTCTAACTTCTCTAGCTCTTTATGAGCAACAGTTTCTCGTAGAATGTCATAATTCTTATTTTCTTGTCCAATTTCTTCAACCGCAGCTAGTATTAAATAAATATCATCTAATTCTCTAAGAGTGTTGCTTCTAAATGTTTTAGTTTTTTTATTTTTCTTTCTACCTGTTGTTACTTTTTTCCAAAAAAGATCGTTATTTAATATGGTATCTTTTATTATCAAAGGCCAGGTATCTTTGTCAGCATCTTTAAGCGCTTCTTTCAATTTTTTTAATATTCTAATTTCATCGTCATCATCCCTCACTTGGATTAAATTATCCACCTTTACAATCACGTTTCTTAAAGAAGTATCATTTTTCCTCTTCCTAGGTATAACAGATGATTCTTCAGCTTCATTTTTAGCTTTTTCCTTTTTAGCTATTATTCTTGGATCAGGTTTTGTTTTGTCTTCATCAATACTGTCTCGTGATGCAGCCTCAAGATATTCAACGATATGATGAGAATAATAACTATCTTTATATATCAAATGCTCTGCTTGTGCTAACTTAGCATCAATTTGATCATGCATATTTTGAATTTGTCGTTCTATAGAATTACATCTGATTTCAAGTTTAGAAACCCACGGTTTAGAAAGATCTTCGTCATTATTTTCTTTTTCTTTCTCCCTTTCTCCCTCTTTCTCTTTACCCTTACCTTCTACATCTGGCTCACCTTGATTAGAACGTCTCGGCTTTTTATTGATCGCTTCTTGTAATTGCTCTCTAATCTGCTCTAACCCTTTAACACGCGCTTCTAAAAATCCTATTTCTTCTTTCTGCTCTTTGGTTAACATGACAACATAGGCCATTCCTTCATCTTCTCCATGACTTCTTATTTCATCATGCTCTTTCTCCTTCCCTTTATGCGATTCGATATTTCTTTCATTATCCCTCGCACGAGGAAACACTACTCTTACGTAAAGAGCAGCTATCTCTTCTGCCCGATCTGGTGGGCTGGTAGCGGCACGCACATGAATATTAGAAAATCCTTTCCTACGAAGTTCTTTCTCATAAAGTTGAGCGCCTGTACGACCTTTCTTATCAGAACGTCCAATTTCACAAGCTAATATTAAAACTTCATGGAAATCCTCCAATCTTAATGGTGGAAGATGTTGTTTCTCCCGCGCTTGATTTGAAGCGATCACTTGTTGTTCAAATAATTCAGCAAACATTTCTGCATCAGTTTCTCCAATTTGATCGGTACTACCATGCGCAAGAAATACGATTGAATGGGGTTGCTTGTTATCCATATGGAGAAATGGATGAGGATTAGCACTGAAATTAAATTGATATGACTCGTTTATTTTTTTTGAAGGAGCATTAATTTTTTTATATAAAGCAGCAATACCGTGCATCGCGTCATAGTTATTATCTAAACTAAAACACAAAATCTCTGGCTTATTTTCTCGCGGGTTTTCAAATCTAACGTGCCGCTTTTTTTTTCGACGACTGGAACTCATGATTTAACCCCTTCAATCCACTTCTCGTTTATAATTGATTATTCTTTTTTTAGTATAGCTCGAATCACTATTGATCTTAATTTAAATCCTACACACTAAACCTTAGCATTTCATTAAACTTTTCCTCACTTTAAACCTATTTTTACTTCCTTAAGAAATCCTTAATCTCCATACCTCTCCATTCCAACAAGATTGTCAGCCCACCCTATATTTGATAGGCTTTGCCCCATAAAACTAACAGGCAACTTACCATGTGGTCTTTCCTCACTCACCTACTCTCGCCCAAACGGTTCTTCACCGTTTCGCATCAATTACTCCCCTGGCTCATCGCCCTATTTATTCTCTCTTTAAGCTACGGCCTCATAGGCGGCCTCGTCCTTGCCCCTAAAGACTATCTGCAAGGCGATGGCTTTCGTATCATTTACGTGCACGCCCCCTGCGCTTTTCTTTCTTTATTCATCTACGCCGTCATGGCCGTGGCAGCCGTGATAGGCCTTGTTTTCCGCATTAAACTGGCATTTTTAGTGATGCGGCATAGCATGACACTAGGTGCAGGATTTACTTTGCTTGCTCTCATCACCGGTAGTTTATGGGGCAAACCCATGTGGGGAACGTGGTGGTTGTGGGACGCGCGGTTGACCTCAGAACTCATACTCCTTTTCCTTTATTTAGGCATGATATTGTTCCAATCCGCCATCGCGCAAAAACGCCAAGGCGAACGCGCCACCGCCATTTTGGTTTTAGTGGGCTTTGTAGACATCCCCATCATTCATTATTCTGTGTATTGGTGGAATACCTTGCACCAAGGAGCAACCTTAAAACTCTTAGCACCCTCGGCTATCCATTCTTCTATGCTTTATCCCTTACTCGCCATGACCACTGCTTTTTTATGTTATTACGCCATCGTTTTATTTTTGCGCGTAGGCTATGATCTGACCGCGACAGCCACTAATCATCATTGGTTACAGGATCACCGCTAATGGAATCCTTAAAAACATTTTTTCATATGGGCGGCTACGCCCTCTATGTGTGGGGTGCTTACGGCAGCGTCTTAGTAATGCTACTCGCACAATGGTTCATTCCTTGGCGACGTTGGCGTCTATATAAAAGAGAAAGACAGAAACTAACGCATGAATAATATTCACCGCAAACGTTTATATTACATTGCCATATTTGCCGTGGGATTCAGCCTCGCTGCCGGTTTGATATTGTACGCTCTCAAACAAAACATCAATGCCTTCCTCACCCCTAGTCAATTACTCACTCATGCTTTACCCACTGATTATCATTTACGTCTAGGCGGTGTGGTACAAACCGGCAGCGTCGTGCGCGATAAAGAAAGCTTGGGCGTAGACTTCATCATCACTGATTTTAAAAAAGGCATACCCGTGCATTATGTTGGCGTACTCCCTGATTTATTCCGCGAAGGCAAAGGCGTAATTGCAGAAGGAAGCCTGAATGCAAAAGGCGTTCTCATCGCGAGTCAAATTCTTGCTAAGCATGATGAAAATTACATGCCTGCCAATGTGTATAAAGCCCTGCGTAAAAATACAATAAACAACGGGGAGAATAAACAGTGACTATAGCGCTGATTGGAAATATGGCCTTAATCATCGCACTGTGTTTTGCGTTAGCACAAAGTATTTTTCCTTTATGGGGACATTTCCGTCACAATGTTTATCTCTTAGCTTTTGCACGTCCTAGCGCATTTGGACAATGTTTTTTTATTTTAGTCGCTTATTTTTTCTTGACCCTCGCTTTTGCAACCAATGATTTTTCTATTGCTTATGTTGCAGCGAACTCGCATTCCTCTCTGCCGCTTATGTACAAATTGACCGCCGTCTGGGGAGCACACGAAGGATCGATATTATTATGGATAGTCATATTGAATGCGTGGACAATAGGCTTTTCATTTTATAAAAAAGATCCGGCCTTATTGCCTTTAGTCATAGCTATACTCGGCATCATCAGCCTGTGCTTTCTTTGTTTTTTATTACTCACTTCCAATCCTTTCCTCACTACACTGACACCACAAAGTGGACAAGACCTCAATCCTTTATTACAAGATCCCGGTTTCGTCATACATCCGCCTTTTCTCTATACCGGTTACGTGGGTTTCTCCGTCGCTTTTGCTATCACGCAAGCGGCCTTATTACGCGGCGTGTTAGACCACGCCTGGGCAGAACTCACCCGCCGCTTTGCTCTGGCCGCCTGGTGTTTTCTCACCTTAGGCATCACTCTAGGCAGTTGGTGGGCTTACCGCGTGCTGGGTTGGGGAGGCTTTTGGTTTTGGGACCCCGTAGAAAACGCTTCACTACTACCGTGGTTATCGGGCATTGCATTGATACACGTATTAGTTCTGGTCGAAAAACGCGGCATGGCCACCGGTTGGGCGTCCTTATTAGCTATCATCACTTTCGCTTTGAGTTTACTCGGTACGTTTTTAGTCCGCTCCGGTGTGCTCATTTCCGCACATACCTTTGCCAATGATCCTGCACGCGGCGTTTTTTTGCTGCTATTACTCGCTCTCGTCAGCACTGCTGCTCTCATCATTTATCTTTTGCGCCTCCCGCAATTTCTCTCTTCGCCCCGATTGCCTTTTTCCTGGCGATCACGAGAACTCGCTCTCTGGTTAAATAGCGCATTACTCAGTCTTGCCATGACCACGATTTTATTAGGCACCTTATACCCTCTGTTACTCGATGCCCTACATCTAGGCACTATTTCTGTAGGCGCACCTTATTTTAATAAAGTCATGTTGCCATTAACTTTAGTCTTGATGGTTTTTATGGGCTTAGGTGCATTAAGCACCTGGACTACTGCCACTCACACGCCCCCTCTCTGGCCAGTCCTCATAAAAAAAGCCCTCATTAGTTTATTGAGCGCCACGGCTTGTTTATGGGGCAGCACAGGTCAACTCGCTATAATCCCCCTTCTTGCGCTCAGTTTAAGTTTTTGGGTTATTTTAAGCGCCGCCACTGCCTGGCGTTCACAACCTGGCATGACCTTAGCGCACACGGGTTTTGCACTGTTGGTCATAGGTCTCATGCTATCTTCTACCTTAAATGAAGAACGCGAAGTACGCGTCAAACCCGGCGACGCCACTCAAGTCGGCCCCTATCAATTTATTTTCTTAGACACACAACAAGCCAATGGCACTAATTATCACGGCATACGCGCGAATTTCGCTGTGAATAAACAACAAAGACACATCACTATTCTCTCTCCCGAAAAACGCATTTACACCGTGCGCGACATGGTCATGACCAAGGTCGCCATTCATCCCAGTATTTTTCGCGATCTCTATCTCGCCTTGGGCGAACCTTTGGATGCACAGTATTGGTCAGTACGCATTTATTACAAACCCTTTGTTCGTTTCATTTGGGGTGGTGGATTACTGATGATGATTGGAGGAATCGTTGCACTGAGACCACGCAAAGAGAATAGGAAACTCGCATGACACGTTATTTTTTTATAAAAAAATTCAGTCCTTTGTTTTTCTTATTCGTTTTATTTTTTTTATTATGGCGATCTCTTTTTTATGCGCATACTCATGAACTACCTTCTGCATTAATTGGCGAACCCTTGCCTCATTTTCAATTGAAAACACTGTACGCACCGCATTCTTTTCTCACGCCCACCGTATTCCACGGCCAGGTTTCTTTATTAAATGTATGGGCGACCTGGTGCCAAGCCTGTAGTCAAGAACAAGAGATGTTAATGAAAATCAGTCAGGACTATCACATTCCTATTTACGGTATCGATTATAAAGATAATGCGGATGCCGCTAAAAAATGGCTGCAAGACTACGGTAATCCTTACATCTCCATAGGCAGTGATCCCAGCGGCGATACCGCCATTGATTTAGGCGTCTACGGCACTCCCGAAACGTTTATCATTAGCCCGCATGGAAAAATTATTTATAGACATGTAGGCGTGATTGATCAACACACCTGGGACCACGTGTTATATCCACTCATACAACAATACCGAGATACTCAATGAAATTATTCACAGCCTTGTTCTTCATTAGTGTAGCGTGCATCACCGTTTACGCTCTCCCGACCGACCCTTATCCGTTTTCTTCTGAGAAGGAAACCAAACGCTTTGTGACTCTCACTCAAGAAATCCGTTGCGTGGTTTGTCAAAACCAAAACATTTCCAGCTCCAACGCGCCATTGGCCACTGATTTACGCGAAAAAGTATACCGCATGATAGTAGAAAAAAAATCCGATGCAGAAATTAAAACGTATTTAGTCAAACGTTACGGCGAATTCATTTTATTTGAACCGCCGTTTAACTCATTAACCTTACTGTTGTGGTTATTTCCGTTTATAGGACTTTTAGCTGCTTTATTTTTTGTTTATCGATTTGCAATAGCACGTCATACTCCCTCATTGCTCTGACGATTTCTTCGTTGTAAAGCAGGAGTATGGTGAATTTCATCACTTTTCTCTTTACGATATTTTTCGAAAAAAGTCTTAGCGCCTCCTGCAGGACAACTATCGTAATACCGTGTAGGTGCAGTTTTTTTAGGGATAGGAATACCTGTGCGCAGACACGAATCATTATCATCAATTTGCGGCTCTTGATTTTCTTGCGGCTCTTGATTTTCTTGCGGCTTTTCATTTTTTTTCAGCATTTCATCTTCTTGCCGCACTTCACTATTTTTATCCGCTAAAAAACCATCGTCCCAGTCTGTATTAAATAAAAGCTCTTCTTCTCTGTCTGACTCAGACCCACTTCCCTTGCCTCTGTTATGACCCATGATATCCTCTCTTTTATTCTAAAAATTTGTTTTAGCAAACCCATCAACCACTTAAGATAACCTTTAAAAAAATATGCTAGGATTATAACCGGCCATTCAGGAAAAACCAGATGGAAAACAACCAAAATCCTAAATTAATTAAACCATTAAGAAAATACACCACCATAGGCTGGCGTGAATGGATCAGTTTGCCCGGGTTAAATATTGATAAAATAAAAGCGAAAATTGATACAGGTGCTCGCACTTCCGCTTTACATGCTTTTTCGCTTAAACCCTTTACTGAAAACGGTAAGAATAAAATACGTTTTGAAATACACCCCTTGCAACACGATACGCATCAAGCCATTATTTGCATAGCCGATGTGGTTGATAAACGTGCGGTGACTGACTCGGGTGGCCATGAAGAAGAACGTTATGTGATACAAACGCCGATTACAATTGCTGGACAAACCTGGCCCATTGAGATTACTCTCACCGAACGCGAAAACATGCTGTTTAGAATGTTATTAGGCAGAAGCGCATTGCGTAAACGGTTTATCGTTAATCCTGCCCGATCCTTTGTTACAACCAAGGCACATAAAAAATGAAAATCGCGATTTTATCGAGAAAACATAATCTTTATTCCACTGAACGCTTAAGGGAAGCGGCGGTGGCCCGTGGTCATCAGGCCGATCTGATTGATACCATGCGTTGCTATATGAATATTACTTCTGCCAGGCCCACTATTCACTATAAAGGTCATGAATTAGCGATTTACGATGCCGTGATTCCCCGCATAGGCGCCTCAGTTACTTTTTATGGCGCAGCCGTCGTCAGACAATTAGAAATGATGGGTGTGTTTTGCGTCAATGATTCTGTCGCCATCACCCGCGCTCGCGACAAATTACGTTGTTTACAATTACTCTCTAAAAAAGGCATAGGCTTGCCTATTACTGGCTTCGCCCATTCTTTAGATGAAATTAAAGACCTCATCAAAATGGTAGGCGGCCCGCCTTTAGTCATAAAATTTTTAGAAGGCACGCAAGGCATAGGCGTGATTTTAGTTGAAACATCCAAGGCCGCACGCAGCGTACTCGAAGCGTTTTTAGGCCTCAAAGTAAATATCATGGTGCAGGAATACATTAAAGACGCCGAAGGCGCCGATATACGTTGTTTTATCGTTGGCAATAAAGTCATTGCCGCTATGAAACGCCAAGCCCGTTCGCCCGAAGAATTCCGTTCTAATTTACACCGCGGCGGTATCGCCACCCCCGTGGAAATTACCGATGAAGAAAGAAACATGGCCATACGCGCCGCACACATCATAGGTTTAAACGTCGCTGGCGTAGATATTCTCCGCTCCAGCCGCGGCCCTTTAATTGTCGAAGTCAATGCGTCTCCTGGTTTAGAAGGTATAGAAAAAACCACAGGCGTCGATGTCGCTGATGCCATTATTAAATTTATTGAAAGTGGTTTAGATAGTAATGATAAAGAACGTCGAGGACGTGGATAGAAAGGTTTTATATGAAAAAAAGAATCGCTTTTCTTAGCTCATCTAATTATCAAGATATCATTGATCAATGTCCCGATTTCATCAACGAATTTGAATTATTGCATCCTCTTTTTGCAAACTTAGATGCCGAACTTATCAAAGTAAACTGGCGTGATCCTTCTATTCAGTGGGACAGCTTTCACGCTTTGACCCCAAAAGCATGCTGGGATTATGCTGCCCATTCTGCTGAATTTGAATCTTTTCTTAAAAATATCATGACACTGAATGTGCCCATGAAAAATGCGGCTTCCACCATTTTATGGAACATGCGAAAAACCTATTTATTAGATTTAAAAAACCGTGGTCTGCCCGTGGGCGAGCTACTCATTATTTCCCAACACAGTAAAAAAAGCCTGCAAGAAATCATTAACGATCTTAATCAGAGCGTCTTTAACGCAAGCGATATGTTAGTGGCCAAACCTTCCATTGGCGGCGGCGCTATTGATACCGTGCGTTTTGCAAAAAATGAAATTGAAAAACAAGATCAATTATTTAAAAAAATCCTGTCTTATTCTGATTTAATTTTGCAGCCCTTTTTCCCCGAAATTGCCCAAGACGGCGAATATTCTTATTTTTTCTTTAACAATGAATTTTCACACGCGATTTTAAAAAAACCAGTTAAAGGCGATTACCGCGCTCATCAATTGTATGGTGCAAAAAATATCAGTTACACTCCAACGCCATCAGAAATTCGCGAGGCCTTCTCTTTTCTCTCGGTCATTCAACCTCCGTGTGAATACGCCCGCGTCGATGTGTTCAAAAGAAAGGGCGTACTTTATTTGATAGAGCTAGAACTCATTGAACCCTACTTATACTTTGAACGGGCCTCACAAGAATCCATAATCCATTTTTGTCAAGCCCTGATTAAAAATTAACATTTACTTCCCTCCCTAGAAATAACCGATTTATTCCGTTAGAATCCCAAGAAATCCTATTGAGGGGTGTTTAGAAATTGAAAAAAAATCAGCACTATATCTCCATATTCGAGTATTTTGCAGGAAAAGCTAGCTGGGCTAGCGAACCAGAGCAAGCTAACTGGGTTAGCAAACTAGTATCTTTTTATGAAAAATTTTTTGATCCTGTCAATCATGAATTCACACAAGCAGAGTTTATGGATAAACCTGGTGATAGGCATTCCGCAGAATTAGATGAAGCTCATTTTACTTCAGAAGCGTTTTTAGGCGCTCTTAACCCTTTACTTAAATCAGGGAAAATAGTTACAGATACCTTTACCCCTTATAAATCACCAGAACAATTGACGACCGACCTCTTGCTAGGCATGTATGGCGCTCTGAACATTATTAAAGGATTAGCTTTACTGGCTACTGCTGGGCTTATTTTTTTTGCTGAAACGATTATCAATATAGGCCGTAGTAAAAAACAATATTCAGAAAATCCTAATGCTTCTAACATGATTCTCCATATAGACCCTATAGACCGTGGCAAACGATCCGAAAAAAATTCAAACAATCTTGATACAGATGAAATAAATCCCGATATAGACAATAGCTACTCATCCGAAGAAGAATCAGCATGTTTAGATTCGTCTCAAATCATTCTCGATATAGGACGTAGTAACCGGTTCAAAGAATATTTAGAAAAACTCACTACCAGTGCCAGACGTAGTACACTTTGGAGCACAGAAGGCCTTTCTTATATAGTCAATGGCGCCCTTCTCATTACTCTTTTTCCTTTAATTGTCATAAGAGCACCCTTTAGAGGTTTGTTGAATTTATTCATGGGAACACCAAAAATTGAAGATGAGCATAAAATAGGAAAATTTTTGGATCAACCTGAAGACCAGGAAAAAGCATCGGATACCTGCAAAAAGATTCATAAAATTTTTGGTAACCGATATCTTCGTTGTCAAGCGAGCGGCATTAAAGAAGATGAGGAAAAGGGGTATTTTAAACCGATTTTTGCAGAGAGAGATGAACCCAACCAAGATGCGGCTAAAAACTATTTGGATTTTATCGCCTCACACAGAACAGCTTACTCAAATAAGCGCGGGGAAGATGAAGAGGGAGTAGAAATGGATGATTCATCAAGCAATTCTTCAGACGATGATTCTCCAAACCGTACTTTTTGTCGGACCAGTTCTGGTCGTACAATCCATCGAGCATTTTAACGATTAGCTTCAATACACGTTAGCCCGCTTACCTTCAAGCGGGCTAATAGAAAACTACTGCAATATCCCTTTAAAGTCCAAAGCCAAGCGCCGCAAGTCCAAGCGATTTAAGAACAAGGAATACACC
>Ga0207084_1053_pt1 | contig 29239 bp, 32 predicted proteins | sample Alteio_BWMinHeat_55_FD_153543 | JGI IMG/M metagenome (GOLD analysis project Ga0207084, IMG submission 153543) | Enriched cells from forest soil in Barre Woods Harvard Forest LTER site, Petersham, Massachusetts, United States -... | ecosystem: Environmental > Terrestrial > Soil > Temperate forest >...
CTTGCTCGGGCAACCCTTGCAATTGGTTTTTATCGGTAATGTGAAAGGTCCAAGCATGAGTGGCGTCTAAAAGATTTTCAGAAAACGTGGTCATCAATTGACTGAGCTTTTGTTGTAATTCCGCCATGCGCGCTTTTTTGTCCGCAGGCAAGTGTATGCCAGCCAATTTAAAATCGCGCAAATCATTTTCAATGATTTTGTGCTGGGCTGGATCTAAAGAGGAAAAATCGCTGCGCTCAGCGATGTGGGAAACGGCTTGGAATAAGTTTTCATTTTGCGATAATTCGGTAAGATAAGCGGTGATCAAGGGCAAGGTTTCATTATAGACATTGCGTAATTCGGGAGATTCCATGACGCCGTGCAAATGCGCAATGGGCGACCATGCTTTACTCAATTCATCACTGATGTTTTCCATGGGTTGCATGAGGTTGTCAAAGGTATAAGCGTCAGAGCCAGCCAATAACGCAGTCAATTGTTGTCGATTTTTGTCCAAGATCATTTGAATCCGTTGTTGGGTACGCGGAATGTCTAGCTGATTAAATTCAGGTAGTTGTTCTTGATTAAAACGTGACGTGGTCATGCAAACATCCTTTAAGCTATCCTTTAAACTTCGCATCTTAAAGTGAAATGGGTATAATCGCGGCCATCATATATTAAGTGATTACACTTTGGCGATAGATATGGACCATTCTAATAACAAAATGGCTTTTGATGTCATGACCTTCCAAGGGCTGATTGCTGCCTTGCAAGCGTATTGGGGCGCACAAGGGTGTGTGATTTTGCAGCCCGTGGACATGGAAGTGGGAGCAGGCACGTTTCACACGGCTAGTTTTTTAGGGGCTATTGGCCCTGAACCATGGCGTGCGGCTTATGTTCAGCCTAGCCGTCGTCCTGCCGATGGTCGTTACGGCGATAATCCTAATCGAGTACAACGCCATCATCAATTTCAAGTGGTATTGAAACCTTCACCTGATGACATCCAAGAGCTTTATCTGGATTCATTGCGCATGTTGGGAGTGGATACGTTATTGGATGATATTCGTTTTGTGGAAGATAATTGGGAATCGCCTACTTTGGGAGCATGGGGATTGGGATGGGAAGTGTGGCTAAACGGCATGGAAGTGACCCAATTTACTTATTTCCAGCAAGTCGGTGGCTTGGAATGCCAACCGGTGACGGGTGAAATTACCTATGGTTTAGAACGATTGGCTATGGCCTTACAAGGCGTGGACAATATCTATGATTTAGTGTGGAACAAAGGCCCGCAAGGCGAAGTCACTTACGGGCAAGTGTGTCATCAAATGGAAGTGGAAATGTCAAAATATAATTTTGAAGTCGCAGACGTTGCCACCCTCTTCCAACATTTTCAATTTTATGAACAAGAAAGTTTGCGTTTGATTGAAGCGCAGTTACCTTTGCCTGCTTATGAAATGGTGTTAAAAGCATCGCATACGTTTAATTTATTAGATGCGAGACGCGCCATCTCAGTGACAGAACGTCAACATCATATTTTAAAAATACGCCGTTTGGCTAAAGCAGTGGCCGAAAGTTATTATCAAGCCCGGGAAGCGCTAGGGTTTCCTCTATTAAAACGGATAGCACACGATGAGTCCCGCTAAGATGAAACCATGCGATGATTTGTTAGTTGAAATTCTGACTGAAGAATTGCCCCCCAAAGCGTTATTGCCCTTGGCGCAAGCGTTTTCTGAGCAATTGGTTGAAGGCTTACAAAAAGCGGGCCTGACGTTTAGCGCCAGCAATTTTTTTGCAACGCCACGGCGACTGGCTGTTTTCGTTCAAGATCTTGTTGCAACTCAGAAAGATCAAACGATAGAACGCAGAGGCCCCGCTTTAAATGCAGCCTATGATAAACAAGGCCATCCCACACCCGCTTGTGTGGGATTTGCCCGTTCTTGTGGGGTGGAAGTCGACCAATTACACACTATCACTACGCCACAAGGTAAATGGGTGGGCGTAAAGCAACATGTTCCTGGAAAATCCGTCATGGAATTATTGCCTGAAAAAATTTCGCAAGCGCTCGCCGCTTTGCCTATAGCAAAACGCATGCGTTGGGGCCAGGGTGAGGTGAGTTTTGTGCGGCCAGTGCATGCTGTGGTTTTGTTATATGGAGATCAAGTCGTGCCCGGCGTGATTTTAGGATGTGAAACGGGACGGACAACACGCGGCCATCGCTTTCATGCGCCAGAGTGGATCACTATCCCTCATGCGTCTCAATATGCTTCTCTATTAGAGACACAAGGCCATGTTATCGCGGATTTTGTTTTGCGGCATGACATGATGTTGGAAGGCTTGAAATTAGTATTAGAAAAACAATTGGGTGACGAGATCGCTTTAGTCACTAAGCTCGAATTAAGCTATGAAGTGGCGGGATTAGTGGAGTGGCCTGTGCCACTCTGCGGACAATTTGATACGGCTTTTTTAAGCTTACCTGAAGAAATATTAATTGCTGCCATGATTGATCATCAGCGTTATTTTCCTATTCGTGATCAGCAAGGTAAATTGATGCCTTATTTTGCTTTCGTCAGCAATATTCAAAGCCATGATGTTAAGCGCGTCATCCATGGTAATGAAAGGGTATTGCGCGCACGGTTATCGGACGCCGCCTTTTTTTATGCGGCGGACAAGAAAGAAAAATTGGAACAACGTGTAGACCGTTTACACGGCATGCTTTTTCAAGCGAAATTAGGATCCTTGCACGCAAAAACTGAGCGTCTTCAGCATATCGCTACTTATCTTGCAGGCAAAATGAATGTGGATCCCGCTGCTGCCAAGCGCGCTGCTTTATTGGCAAAAACCGATTTGACTACGCAAGCCGTAGGCGAATTTCCAGAATTGCAGGGGGTGATGGGACGTTATTATGCCAAGGAAGATGGCGAAGCGCCTGCCGTGTGTGAAGCGATGGAAGAACACTACTTGCCGCGTTTCGCTGGAGACAGTATTCCTAAGCATGCGCTAGGCCGCTTATTGGCTATAGCGGATCGTTTGGATACGTTGGTGGGTGTGTTTGGCATTAATCAACACCCCAGCGGTGATAAAGATCCTTACGGATTGCGTAGAGCGGCCTTAGGCGTATTGCGTATCTTAATTGAAGGTCAACTGGATCTTGATTTGAGTGATGTGGTGGACGTGGTCTTGGCTAGCTATCAAATCAAGTTGGACAATGCCGAAACTAAATCTCAGCTCTTGCACTTCATGCAAGAACGATTACGTTCTTGGTATCAAGAACAAGGGATAAGCCCCGATGTGTTTGCAGCCGTGGCTGCATTAGGTATCACTAATCCTTTGGACGTGGACAAGCGCATTAAAGCAGTGCAAGCATTTAAAAATTTGAGTGAAGCCGAAACGCTATGTATGGCGAATAAACGAGTGAGTAATATTCTTGCCAAATATACGGACGCCATTGAAGCGACGGCTGTTGATGCGCGTTATTTCCAACACGGTGCTGAAAATGAATTGGCGCAAGAGATGCAGGCCAAACAAGAACAAGTGACGCGTTTGTATCAAGCCAAAAATTATGAAGCCGTGCTTTTGCAATTAGCCAGCCTGCACCAACCTATCGCTCATTTTTTTGATGAGGTGATGGTAATGACAGAAGATAAAAAACAACGTGAAAATCGTTTATTGCTGTTGAGTCAATTGCGCGCTCTCTTTTTACAAGTCGCAGACATTGCTCTATTGAATATGTAAGGTGGATTAGGCGTTCTTTGCGGTATATAATGCCAAACAATCAGGATAATTAGGGAGAATGCTCATGCAAGGTAAGTGCTCATTAATGGCAGGGATTACAGGACTGGTTCTATGTTTGGTCGCCGCACCCGCCTTTGCCATGATGTCAGTGCCTATGGGATGGTATCTTGAGGGTAATGTGGGTTCAACCCGTCTATCTAGTGTCAGTTATCCTGGTTCTACCAGTTCTTCGGGTATAGGTGGGAACGCTAATCTCGGATATAAATTCTTGCCGTATTTTGCATTGGAAATGGGGTATAGCCAATACGCGAATACCAGCATCAAAGACTCTGGAACTAAGGTCGCGACAGTAAAAAATTATTCTTATGATATAGCGGGCAAAGGAATTGTGCCTATCATTGACTCAGGTTTTGAATTGTTTGCTAAGTTGGGCGTACAGCGCGTGAATGCCCATATCAGTCTTAATAATAGTGCTCTCGCACCTGCTCTAGGAATCACCAGCGGACATCACAGTGCTACCGGTGCGTATTACGGTGTGGGCGGTCAATATTATTTCATGCCTGAACTAGCTGCCGTATTGCAATGGCAAAGGGCGCAAGGCAACAATAGTACCGGTACCCTGGATCTCTTTAGCATAGGCTTGTCATTTATTTTTGATTAACATTATCTCTTGTACCCATTGACTCAGGTCGTTAACTTCTGCTGCACACACGGTGTGTTGCATGGGATAGCCACGCCAAGTGATAGGATATCCCGCTTGTTGCAGGGTCATATAAGCCGCTTTACCCAAGGCATAAGGCACAATCATATCTTCACTACCATGAGCAATAAAAATAGGGACTGCACGGTTGGCATCGCTCGCTTGTTGCAGTATGTCATTAGCCAATGGCAAATAACCGGATAAGGCGATGAGGCCGCCCAGAGCATGCGGGTAAGTGATACCCGTGCTTAAGGCAATCACGGCGCCTTGGGAAAATCCAGCCAAGATAATGTCCTTGCTGGCTACGCCTCTTTCTCTTTCGCGTTCAATCAAGGCATGCACAGAGGTCATGGATTGTTGTATGCCAGTTTGATCTATTTTTCCATCAATGGTTAGAGAATGAATATCATACCAAGCACGCATGGTTTGGCCTTGGTTGACGGTCACCGGCATGAGTGGTGCATGCGGGAAAATAAAACGAATGCCCGCAGTATCCGGCAATTGGAGTTCGGGAACGATAGGGACAAAGTCACTACCGTCAGCGCCTAAGCCATGCAACCAGATAATACTCCGCTTAGCGGGAGTGGCTGGTGCAATTTCTATTGCAGATAAGCTATTTGTTTCTTTGCTCATCATAATCTGTTCCTGTGACCATAGTGGATGGTGAATGTACTTGCATAGGTTGTGCGAAAAATAACATAATACGGGGTGATTTCAAATTTGAATTTTCCATCTATGCGTCGAAAATATGAGGTAAGGGAAGCTATGAAAAAATTCATTAAAGTGATTTTTGGTGTGACCTTGCTCGAAGTGATGTTGGTGTTAGCGGTAGCGGCTATGATTATTGTCATGTCAGTAAGATATTATCAATCGGCCAATGCCAGCCAACAGGCGACTTCGGTCTATCAGCAATTACAAGCCTTAGCTGCTTCTGCAGATGGTATTTCCCAAGGTGGGGGGAGTTACTCTACGGTTTCATCTGCTACGATTGGGCCTTTGCTTGCCAATGTAGGTGGATTAAAGACGCCATGGGGTACAACCATTGTAATTGGTAGTCCTAGTCAAACCGGCTATTCCATCACAGTGCCCGGTACGCCCCCAGCGGTGTGTGGATTATTGCAAGGTAGACTACAGAGCGATCCGCATATTAATATCACGGCAGCTTGTTCAGGTACCGGTAATACCAGTCTTTCTTACACGTATATAGCAAACCCTTAAAAAAAGTTATTCACGCAACTGCGGTCTTCTCTCTCGGCACAATGTGGCTGAGAGAGAAACGTAATTTAGAGAACAAGTATGAGTTTTCGTAATACTTCTACAACCTATGGTAGCGTGGCTAAGTTTTTTCATTGGCTGATTTTTATTTTAGTTTTCTTCATGATTATCTTAGGTTATTTTTTGGATGATATTCCTAAAGAATATAAAGGAAGCGTCATTAACGTGCATAAATGGATAGGCCTCACTATCTTAACGTTAATGATATTACGCGCCGCTTGGGCTTTGACTAATCCTAAACCTGTGTTGCCTGGTATTACAGCGCCCTGGGAAAAAAGTGTAGAAAGAAGCGTTCATCTGTTGTTATATCTCGTCATTATTGCCATGCCTCTATCCGGCTGGATAGGTTCTACTGCCGCGGGAAAAGCACCGCACTTAGGTAGTCTGACGTTTGCTTTACCTTGGATTGAGACCAGTAAGCCTCTCGCGCACAGCGCGTTTGATACGCACAGCCTACTCGCCATCACTATCATTGTGTTAGTTTCTCTGCATGTATTCGCTGCACTTTATCATTATTTCATTAAAAAAGATGATGTGTTGCGCCGTATGATGCCTAATCAATCTAAGTAGGCATTTCATTTTTCCGCTTCATTCATCCGCACCTAAAAATCCGCCTTTATTGCTTGTTTAACACGCATTCTTGTGTATTACCGCTTGACGATAATATCGAAACGGAGTATTGTTTTATGATTAAACATTTTAAATGTAAAGAAACGGAAAAGCTGTTTAAAGGAAGGTTTATAAAGAAATTACCATCAAATATACAAAGAGTGGCTTTACGAAAACTCAAGATGTTAGATGCAGCTACAATGTTAGATACTTTAAAAGTTCCACCTGGAAATAGACTAGAGCTTTTAAAAGGCAATCGAAGCGGCCAATTTAGCATTAGAATTAATGATCAATGGCGCATTTGTTTTGTTTGGAATGAAGGAAACGTATTTGCTGTTGAGATTGTGGATTACCATTGAGGTGAAGTATGATCAAAAAAAATTTACAACTAATACATCCCGGTGAAATTTTACTTGAGGAATTCATGAAGCCTATGAGTATTTCTCAATACAGGTTAGCTAAAGAGCTTCATGTAAGCCCTATAAGAATTAGTGAAATTATTCATGGTAAACGATCAGTCACTGCTGATACAGCAATTAGGCTTGGGCGTTATTTCAAAATGGAAGCTCAGTTTTGGATGAATCTACAAGCTTCTTATGATTTAGAGAAAGTGATGAGAGTTGCTCGTGATGAAATTTACCAAAAAGTAAAGCCAATAAAAGATGCGGCTTAATTTAGATCATACCCACACGTAGCGGCTATCAAATAAAAATGTCCTTGTTGCATTTGGAAGGTTATTTTAACTCACTGCCGTCATAGTCAGCCAATCACAACGCAATAATTCTCCCGTTTCATCTAATTGTAAAAATAACTGATGAGACGCTTGTTTGTTATTTTCTTGCTGCAGTATGGCTTGTTCTACCACGAAATAAATTTGTTTTAATGCCGGTTCTAAGTGTAGGGTCTTGCCCGTCATTTCTCGCTTTGTCCATATGGAATGTACGAGATAGCGTAGCACTTCAGGGGCGTAACTCATGGCCGTGTCATAACGGGTGTTTAACAACTCGCTTAATTGGTTGAGTTTTTGTCGTATAATTTTTTCCAGCGCCGTTTGATTCAAGGGCACAAAAGGCACTACCGTTAATTCTTGACATAAGGAATGCGGAAGATAAGCGCTGAGATCATTGAGCCATGTCGCAGCCAAATCATGTGGAGCATGATAGGGAGCATGATGTAACAAATGAGGTTTATATTCATTCATGACCAAATGCCTGAGGTCTACTTCGGGTGTTTCTTCTTCTGACGCACTGCCTTTTTGCAGATGACAGTCGTTTAAATTCAAAGTGAGAATGACTATGGCTTGTTGAAAGGAATGACGTCGTCCTTCTGTATCATACAGATAACCGGTACGACTGATTTCTTGCAAGCTGTCTAATAAAGTAGGTGAAGCATGTTCAATGTGCTCAAACAATAAAATGGCGTAAGGCGTTTGATAGACCACTTCTTTTAAAGTAAGCGAACAATGATCTGAAACCCTCTCCAAGCGTATATCAGCCAGAGAAGAAGGTGAGGTAGAAGGTAAGGTGGTGGTATACAGTACGCCGAGGTGCTTGAATAATTGTTCTGCTAACGCGAGAGCAGCGGCTTTTTTTCCTGAATGCGGTGCCCCAGCAAAAAGAAATTTACAAAAAGGGCCGCTAGCTTGCAGCAATTGACTGTGAGCTTGTTGTAATTCTTGGCCTAATAAAGTGATGGCCGCTTCTTGATTAAATAAACGTTGTTGCATGCCTTGAATGAATTCATGGGGTTTAAATTTAGTAAATAGGAATGCGGACACGGGCAGATGGGTCCACTCCGATAATACGTGGGCTAAGAGGGTATGCGTAAGAGCCGGTTTCGCAAGATTGGGCGCATGACCGTGCGATGTTTCAGAAAGACGAGCAGCGCCACTGTCCAGCAAGCGTGCGGCCTGCGTCCAAGGAGAGTGAGCAGAGAGATAACGCTGTGCCAATAAAAAAGCGTGTTTTAATAAATCATCGGGAATGAGTACCTGATGAAATGCTTCTAATTCGTTACGTTGTTCTTTAAGCCAATGTAGTCCGTCCTCTGCAGTGGGAGCTGAAAAAGAGAGGGAGGCAAAATGTTCTTGGTCGTAAGGAAAATCGGGAAGCTGGGGCGACAACAGTAAAAACCGGCAGCGCGGATGAGTTAATAAGGTTTCAAATTGTCGGTATAAGAAACGATTTTTTCTGGAAGATAAATCGCGTTTTAATAAGGCAAACGAAGAGAAGGCCAGTAGCAAACAATGAGAGGACTGGTCCAGTGACTCACGTAAGGCCTGAAAGGATTTTTTAATCGCTTGTTGCTTGGCTTTATTTAAAATAAGGGGCAAGGAATCAAAATAAATTAATTCAGCTTGTCTCAAAGGAGAAAAATGATCTTCCCTATGCAATTGCACCAGCAAGGCTTCAAAAAAAGCAGGATACCAGGGTGTTGAAAAATCAACGTGCAAGACTAGATGGTGTTGGTGGAGACGTTGTAGCGTATCGACCAAGTGGGGCCATTCCACATGGTCTTTAAAAGGGAGGAGTGAAGGTTGTTTAATGTCGTGAATAGAAAAATGCTGCCCAACTTCCGAAAAAAAAGATCCGGTGAGAGGAATAAAAAAAGCATGATTCTTTTCGTTAACCATCCGTCAATTACTTCTCGGCCAAATGGGGCTGCTTAGTCAGGCGTTGTTGCATCGCTAATGCCGGCGACTTTTCAAAAGCACATTGTTCCATGCCTGCGGCACAATGCATGTAACCCGTCACTTGATACCAATAGCGACTGGATTTTTGCGGGACGAAATTATTTTTGGACAAGTAAGCTTCCAAATTGGAACCATTCTTATCGCGATAATAGCAATGAATCGCTCCGCCATGGGACGGTTGGTTGGTCCATTCAGCCAAGGTAAATGCCACCATGTTTTTTTTGAATAACGCTTCTTGTTGAGCAGAGAGTGGTTGATCGTCTGTGTCATACGCTTTCCAAGCCGCCAATGCTTGGCTTTTAATTTCATCCACTCGCGGGCAGGTTTCAGCGTAACTTATTCCAGAAAATACGAAAGCGGCTAAGGCCAAAAAGAATAGGTTGTTCTTCCTCATTGAATCACACCTCTTTATAAAAAGATAAGTAACATTAGAGTGCTAAAAGAAAGGTGTCAAGAGCTAAACCACCCCCCTTAAGCTGTGCTATACCTTAAATAAGAACACATAACGAGAACAAGACGAGGAAATGCTATGCCTATTATTCCCAAAGAAATCAATATGATTTGGCTAGGGAAGGTATTAGATGAAGAAGGCCGGGCTAATATGGTTCGCTGGAAAGAAGCCAATCCGGAGTATCAAACCACACTGTGGATTGATTCCGGTTTATATAGCAACCGCATCAAGAAAAACGAGTATCAGGAACTTATTCAATGGGCAGAAGAAAAGGGCGTTACCATTGCTGATATCGCATTGCAACAAGAAGACAGTCACGGTGTGGTGCAAGGAAGAGCGGATGTTTATGACAATATGCTTTTCAAATCCTATTACGATGATGAAGTGAATGGAAAATACAATAATTATGCTGCGGCTTCGGATATGTTACGCGCAGAAATTTTGTATCAATTCGGAGGGGTGTACGTGGATGCCAAAGATGTTTTTCCTCGTGAATCGTTAGGCGAATTAAATGCTAAATTTGGCTTTATGTGTTATGACAGCGAGAAAAAAGGAGAATTAAACAATGATGTTTTAGCAAGCGTTAAACAAGGGACCGTCATCAGTACTTACAGAGAGGCTATTCTAAACAACTATAAAGCCTTATATCAAAATGAATCTCTGCTCAATGCGCATCGCAATCCTCACTATTCAAGTAAATTTATTTATGCTGGGAGGCATCCAAGAAAAATGTCAACATTACGAACCAGTGGCCCCGATGCGCTGTTCGCGGCTCTCGGCCAGCTGTTTAATAAAAAAGTCATTATCCCCGAAGCCGATAATCCTCAATCCATGCAAAGAATTAAAATGGTCAAGTTTCCTTCTCGATATTATCAATCCACTGAACGTCAAGCAGGCAGTTGGTACGATGCTAAACACGGGTTGACCTTAGAGACTATTATTCCTCTGATAAAAAATAATGTAAAAGGTCACTTGAATCAGTTGCTAGAACAGAAAATACAGCAAATTGAAACCTTGAATAAGGCCCAAGAAAATAAGCCATTTTTAGCACGCGATCACCAAAAAATGGAAAATTACACCCGTATCATAGCCGTGCTTGCTCAATTACAAAAAAGACTTAATGCTCTTCCCCCTCAGGCTTCTATGAGTGAAGTTTATGCGACTTGTGTGCGTGATGTAAGCAGAGAAGACATTGCTTTAATCAACAGATACGCGGATGGTATGGTGAAGAAAATAAAATATGCCGGTTACAATATTGACGTATTTTCAAATTACTTAAAAGCGAATAAGAACGATCTGAACATGGAAAATATTCATGATGAATTATTTTGTTTAAGCCAGACAAAGTCAAGCCGGTTTGGGGTGTCGTTAGGAGAATTCGCTGATTTCTTTTTTGTCCAACCAAAACAATTCGACCTTAGAAAGTTGGATGCAGTAGGTTTTGCCTTAAAAACAGAGGCAACTCCTAACCCAACTCCAAGCTTGGGCCGACCATCTTAAACGACTCCAGTTTTTCCAAATCATAAGAGTGATATTGCAAAATATTTTCTGCTTTAAGCGCTTTAAAAAATGTCTCGTTTATTTTTTCGTTAGGTAGATTTTGTAATTCGAGTAAATAAAATTCCGATACAGTAGGACGTACCGAGGTATGCTGATACCAGTGAATCGCCTGTAATGCTTGTTCTTGATCAGCGTAAAGAGAAGGCATGACGAGAAGAGTAAAACGAGGTTTTTCACCTGGAGTAGCATGTATAATCATCTCTTCCTCATTAGTAGTAGGCAAAGACCTTACCCTGAAGGGATGCCGATGAGCAGTCAATTCCTGTAAAACGTCCTGAATGGGACGAGCTAAGGTGATAAAGACCAAAAAACCAGAATGGTCTTGGGCGGGTTTGGCATTTTCTTGAAATAATTTCATAATCTCATTCTCATCTCGTTTTTTTAATAGCGATAATAATCGGGTTTATACGGGCCGTCTTTAGACACATTGAGGTAGGCCGCTTGTTCATCCGTTAGGACAGTGAGTTTGACGCCGCCTAAATGTAAACGTGCGACCATTTCATCTAATTTTTTAGGCAGGACGTAAACACCTAAAGGATACTTGTCATGATGTTGCCATAGTTCAATTTGAGCAAGGACTTGGTTACTGAAAGAATTCGACATGACGAAACTAGGATGACCGGTGCCGCAACCGAGATTCACCAAGCGACCTTCAGCAAGAATGATTAAGCGGTGGCCGTTAGGCAAGGTGACATGGTCCACTTGCGGTTTGATATTTTCCCACGGGTATTGACGCAAAGAAGCAATATCAATTTCTGAATCAAAGTGGCCTATGTTGCAGACTATGGCTTCGTTTTGCATTTGTAATAAATGAGCGTGAGTGATGACGTCTTTGTTACCTGTCGCGGTAACAAAAATATGGCCCACAGAGGCGGCATCTTCCATGGTCACTACACGATACCCTTCCATTTTGGCTTGTAAGGCGCAGATGGGATCAATTTCCGTGATGAGAACAGTGGCGCCAAACGAGCGTAAGGCTTGGGCACAGCCTTTGCCCACATCGCCATACCCGCACACGACGGCAATTTTGCCGGCAATCATCACATCGGTGGCGCGTTTAATGCCATCAATGAGTGACTCGCGGCAACCGTATAAATTATCAAATTTGGATTTAGTTACGGAATCATTGACGTTAATCGCAGGCACTTTTAATTGGCCTTGCTTGAACATTTCATAAAGTCTATGTACACCCGTGGTCGTTTCTTCAGAAATGCCTTTCACCTGGGCCAATAAATCAGGATAGTCTCTGTGCATAAGCAAAGTCAGATCGCCACCGTCATCTAAAATAAGATTGGGATGCCAACCGTTAGGGCCTACAATGGTTTGTTGCACACACCACCAATATTCTTCTTCTGTTTCACCTTTAAAAGCAAAAACCGGAATGCCGGCCTTGGCTATGGCTGCGGCGGCATGATCTTGCGTAGAAAAAATATTGCAAGAAGACCAACGTACTTCAGCGCCTAATTGAATCAGTGTTTCAATCAAGACGGCGGTTTGCACCGTCATGTGTAAGCAGCCGGCAATGCGTGCGCCTTTAAGCGGCTGCTTATTTTTATACATAGTGCGCAAGGCCATGAGCCCTGGCATTTCGGTTTCAGCAATACTGATTTCTTTTCTGCCCCAATTGGCGAGAGAAAGATCGGCGACTTTGTAATCGGTGAAAGAGGTTGGCATAGTGGCGGTTACCTGCATGTGGATGCTCCTTTCGCAGCCTGACGCAAGAGGTCTGCTTTGTCGGTTTGTTCCCAAGATAAGTCCAAATCTTCACGGCCGAAATGACCGTAACTTGCGGTTGGTAAATAGATGGGTCTTAAGAGATCTAACATTTTGATAATGCCGTAAGGCCTGAGATCAAAATGTTGTTGAACTAATTGAGCGAGCGCTGGATCACTGATTTTTCCCGTGCCAAAGGTATTCACATTAATGGCAGTGGGTTGGGCAATACCAATCGCATAAGAAATTTGAATTTCACAACGGTCTGCTAATCCCGCTGCAATAATATTTTTAGCGGCATAACGCGCGGCATACGCACCAGAGCGGTCTACTTTGGAAGGATCTTTACCCGAAAAACAGCCGCCGCCTTGACGGGCCATGCTGCCGTAAGTATCGACCATGATTTTTCGTCCTGTCAGACCACAATCGCCTTGAGGGCCGCCAATCACAAAGCGTCCAGTCGGATTAACATAATAAAGCGTGTTTTTCAGCCATTTTGCAGGCAGCACAGGCTTTATGATTTCTTCAATCACTGCTTCCACAAGATTGTCTTGCGAGATATCAGGATGATGCTGAGTAGAGAGCACCACATTGGCAATGCTGTCTGGTTTGCCATCCACGTAACGGAAGGTAATTTGTGATTTTGCATCAGGACGTAACCAAGGTAAGACCTCGTCTTTACGGAGTTTGGCTTGTCTGCGCATTAAACGATGGGCGTAAGTAATGGGGGCTGGCATGAGTACATCGGTTTCATTGCTGGCGTAACCAAAGGCCATGCCTTGATCACCGGCGCCTTGATCTTCTGGGGAGGAATGGTTGACGCCCATGGCAATATCCGGAGATTGTTTACCTATGGCCGTGATGATGGCACAAGAATGCGCGTCAAATCCTACTTCAGAACTGTTATAACCAATGTCACTGATGAGCTGTCTAGTAATGTGTTCTATGTCCACCCAGGCATTGGTAGTAATTTCTCCGCCAATGAATACCATGCCGGTCTTGACCAAGGTTTCGCAAGCCACGCGTGCTTGCTTATCTTGTTGAAGAATAGCATCTAAAATAGCATCAGAAATCTGGTCGGCAATCTTATCAGGATGCCCTTCTGAAACGGATTCCGATGTGAAAAGGAAATCATGTTGTTGCATTGTTTCTTTACTCGTTGGTGTAAAATCGCGTGATGATAGCACGGTAGGGATGGGTTGGGAATGTACAGGAGAGAGTTAGAGAGGGTGGAGAACGAGGGGAATGAAGAGAGCAACACAACATAATAGCCAGCCTTCTTTACTGAGAACGTTAATTTATTTGACGTTATTGCTCATTATCGCGCAATGGATTTTCTTTTTTATTCATTACCATGTCTCTGAATTGATAGATGCTTTCGTAAGCAGTTCTCTGGTCGCTGATTTTTATCATGCGAGCATCATTTTGCCGCTTGTGGCTTTTTTTCTTATTCAACTCATGGCTTATGCCTTAGGGGTGGGATGGATATGGTTTATTAGTATGGCCGCGAGCCAGTGTATTGGTTTTTCTTCTCGCCTGACTTATATGGCGGGTGTGTTGATGTGGTGTGTGGCCATTGTGGCCTTGTTTTCTTTGAATCAGTATTACTTTCCCCATTCTTTTTTTGCTACCGGTCTTTCTCCCACTTTTTTAAGCCAAACCACTTTAGTCGTATCGTTATTAATAATGGGCCTCATTACTTTTATTGCCTATGCTCATACCTTAATAACCCGGCATTTTCTTAGATCTGCTTTATTTTATTTGGGCCTAATAGGGAGCGTGAGTGTATTGGCTTGGTATGAACACTCACTCGTTTTTTATTCGCCACTTCTCGTGCAAGATAAAAGACCCAATATTATTTTGATAGGCTTGGATTCACTGCGTCCGGATTTTACGCATTACTACGGCCATGCCAGCATACACACTCCCCATATCGATGATTTTTTAAAGACGGCCGTTACTTTCAATCATGCCTACACACCCCTCGCTCGCACGTATCCCGCATGGATGAGCATATTGACAGCGACATATCCCAAACAACATCACGCACGCAATAATTTGGTTGATGCCACGTCAATCGTGCAGCAAGACAACATGGCCAAGCATTTTCAACAAGCCGGTTATGAAACGCTGTATGCCACAGATGAAAATCGTTTTAGCAATCTGACCACTGCGTATGGATTTGATCGTGTCATAGGCCCCAAGATGGGCGTGCCGGATTTTTTATTAGGTGGACTCAGTGATTTTCCAGTGACGAATGTATTAGTGAACTCTCCATTGGGACGATTTTTATTTCCTTATCAATACGGCAATCGCGCCGCACATATTACTTATCAACCCCAAGATTTTTTACATTTGTTACAACGGGGCCTTGCAAAACGTCAAGCTAAACCGCTATTTCTTGCTGTGCATTTGTGTGTTTCTCATTGGCCGTTTACCTTTGCGGGTGATCAGGAAGAAGAGGATTGGCGTTTACCCAGACGGTATCAACGCAGTGTAGAAGCGGTCGATAAGCAGTTAGGCCAGGTCTTGCAACAATTAGCTGATCAGGGATTATTGCATAACGCTTGGGTAATCGTGTTATCTGATCACGGGACTAGTCTAGGTTTGCCTGGCGATAAAATTATTGCACCTGAAAATTATCACGGTGACCCCAGTCAACGGCATCTGGTTCCTGTTGCTAGATTCAGTCATGCGCCTACTTACAGCATGGATTTCAAACATGATTACAGTATGCATACGGTTTATGGACAAGGCACCGATGTGTTGAGTGTGACTCAACATCACGTGCTGCTCGCTTTCAAACGATTTGGTGTTTCTTTTGTGCCTAAACAAAGTAAAGTAGTCAGTTCCTTATTAGATATTGCCCCTACTTTATTGGACTTGCTTGCGCTACCGCCCCTGCCTCAAGCACAGGGAATATCTTTGCGGCCTTACCTTTTTTCTTCCTCACCTCCTCCGTCTCGTCCCCGTCCCTTATTTTTTGAAACGGGTGATAGCCTGAGCGAGATAGAAACCGACCATATTGCCGTAGAAAAAGTCGTTCAACATAAGATAGGCATTTACCGCATCCATACTCTCACCGCTATGCTGTCTATCACGCCATCTGCAGAGAGGTCTATTCTTAACAATAAACAGCGTGCCGTGTTGTTAGGTGATTGGTTATTGGCACGATATCCTGCACATTGGCAGACCCAGTGGTCTGCTGCCCAGCCCTCTCCTACCCGCTCCCTGCTTCCCGCTTATTTTGTGATAGTTCATATCCCTACCCAACAATGGACTATAGGCCTCACCTCACCCTTTGCTAAGACCGCCCCTTTAGTGGATTTGCTGCGCGAGTTTAACCAGTTTTATGGGGATGAGATTTAGCAGAGCACACTTGGTACTACCGCCTAAATTAGGTATGATGCGCAGACTATTTTTATCTTAGTAAAAGGACGCCTATGCTGCAGCCCACGCGTAGAGATCGCGCTGATGCGATCCGGTTTTTAAGTATTGATGCCGTGCAACAAGCGAATTCTGGACACCCTGGCATGCCCATGGGCATGGCTGATATTGCCGAAGTGTTATGGCATGAATTTTTTAACCACAACCCGCTTAATCCTCAGTGGTCTAACCGAGACCGTTTTATTTTGTCTAATGGCCATGGCTGCATGTTGCATTACGCCCTTTTGCATCTGACGGGTTATGACTTGTCCATAGAGGACATCAAACAATTTAGACAATTGCATTCTAAAACACCCGGCCATCCTGAATTTGGAGAAACCCCCGGTGTAGAAACCACCACCGGCCCCTTAGGGCAAGGACTCGCAAATGCCGTGGGCATGGCAGTGGCCGAGAAACATCTAGCCGCTATTTTTAATCGGCCTGAATTTCCTATTATTGATCATTACACCTATTGTTTTGTGGGCGATGGCTGTCTCATGGAAGGCATTTCTCATGAAGTATGTTCTTTGGCAGGAACGTTAGGGCTAGGCAAATTAATCGTGTTTTATGATGACAATGGTATTTCCATTGATGGAAAAGTATCGGGTTGGTTTACCGATAATACGCCCTTGCGATTTAACGCTTACGGCTGGCACGTATTGCAAGTCGATGGTCATGATAGTGAGGCCGTACATAAAGCGATTGTGCAAGCGAAAGCCGTCACGGATAAACCCAGCATTATTTGTTGCAAGACCACCATAGGTTGGGGCGCACCCAATGTGGCAGGTACGGCGGCAGTGCACGGCGCTGCATTAGGCGAAAAAGAAGTGGCTGCATCACGCACGTATTTGAATTGGCCGCATCAACCCTTCGTCGTCTCCGAAGAAATTTATGCGTCTTGGGATGCGCGTAAACAAGGCGAAACCCGAGAAAAAGCATGGCAGGCGCTTTTTGCCCGCTATCAAGACCGTTATCCCGAATTGGCCAAGGAATTATTGCGCCGTAAGGCAGGTCATTTGCCGCTTAATTTTGCCGTGCAAGCAGATCACTTGCTGACGGAATTAAATACTAAAGCGCAATCCGTCGCTACCCGTAAAGCGTCTCAACAATGTATTGCGCATTTTATTAAAGTGATGCCAGAGATCATGGGCGGTTCTGCGGATTTAACCGAATCAAACGCCACTTATGTAGAGGGCATGAAATTATTTTCTAAAGATAATCCAGAAGGCAATTATCTTCACTACGGCGTGCGGGAATTTGGCATGTCAGCCATGATGAATGGCATGGCCTTATACGGCGGCATATTGCCTTACGGCGGAACGTTTTTGACTTTTTCTGATTATGCCCGCAATGCCATTCGTCTTGCGGCTTTGATGCGGCAACGCGTGGTGTTTGTCTATACCCACGACTCTATTGGACTGGGAGAAGACGGTCCCACGCATCAACCTGTAGAACAACTACCGGGTTTGCGCATGATGCCGGGGCTTTCGGTGTGGCGTCCTTGTGATACCGTAGAAACCGCTGTGGCATGGCAGGCCGCGCTGACACATCAAGGCCCGACGGCTTTATTATTCTCGCGGCAAACCCTGCCTTTTCAGCAGCGTGATGCGAATCAATTAACACAGGTAAAACGTGGCGGTTATATTTTGTGGGATGACACTGAATCAGGACAATTACCCAATGCGATTTTAATTGCCACGGGTTCGGAAGTCGGTTTGGCTATGGAAGCCGCCAAACAATTAAAAGCGGAACACATAGCGATAAGGGTAGTGTCTATGCCCTCTACTGACGTCTTTTTAGCCCAAGACGAAAATTATCGGTCTTCTGTGCTGCCCTCCCAAGTCACAGCGAAAATCGCGATTGAAGCGGCTGCCAGCGCGTATTGGTACCAATTTGTTGGCCTAAAAGGCGGTGTGATTGGCCTAGATAGGTTTGGCGCTTCCGCACCGGCTAAAGACGTGTTTGAGGATTGTGGTTTTACCGTCGCGCGGATAGTAGCAATGACTAAAGAAATTATATATTCTGCTGCCAGCAGCGGCGGCCACCACCATCTATCGGTAAAACAATGCAGCGCTGGTTGACGAATTAATATAAAGAAATGTTAATGATTAATAGCATCAAAGGAGACCTCTCATGACAATTCGCATTGCAATAAACGGCTATGGCCGCATTGGTCGTAACATTTTGCGTGCTCACTATGAGAAAAAATTGCATTCTGATATTCAAATTGTCGCTATCAATGATTTGGGGGATGTGAATACGAATGCGCATTTGACCCGCTACGATAGCACGCATGGAAAATTTCCTGGTGAAGTGACCGTGGGCCTTCAAGAAATGGTCATCAACGGCGATAAAATTCGCGTGGTGGCGGAACGTGATCCTAAAAAATTGCCGTGGAAAGAATTGAACGTGGACATCGTTTTTGAATGCACGGGCTTATTTACCACTAAAGAAAAAGCAGCGGCGCATTTAGAAGCCGGCGCAAAAAAAGTCATTATTTCTGCTCCAGCGACAGGGGTAGATGCCACTGTAGTATACGGCGTCAATCATAAAGTGCTGAAAGCCAGTGATACCGTGATATCCAACGCGTCTTGTACCACCAATTGTTTAGCCACCGTCGTCAAACCATTGCATGAAGGCATAGGGATAGTGAGTGGTTTAATGAATACCGTACATGCGTTTACCAATGATCAAAGTTTATTGGATGTGTATCATGGCGATTTACGTCGTGCGCGTTCCGCCACTCAATCCATTATCCCCGCCAAAACCGGTGCGGCTTCAGCTGTGGGCCTGGTCTTGCCTGAATTGAATGGTAAATTAGATGGGTTTGCCGTGCGCGTTCCTACTATTAATGTCTCTGTCGTAGACCTTACTTTTGAAGCTAAACGCAATACCAGCGTGGAAGAAGTGAATAGCATCATGCAAAAAGCAGCCAATGGCGAGTTAAAAGGAATACTGGCTTTTAACCAAGAACCTTTGGTTTCCATCGATTTCAATCACAACCCTGCTTCAGCTATTTTTGATACAGTAGGCACCAAAGTCATTGGCAATTTAGTTAAAATTCTGGCTTGGTATGACAATGAATGGGGTTTTTCCAATCGCATGTTAGATGTAGCGGCTGTTTGGATGAAGGCTAAATAACGAAAGGAGTATTCCATGCTCACCTCAATGAATGAGGTCATGCAAGTTGTTCATCGTTTTGCGCCACCGCAATTTACGCCAAAAGTAGGCTTGATTTTAGGTTCAGGCCTCTCTTCATTGGCTGAGCAAATCACTAATCCGGTTTCTATCCCTTATCAAGCTATTCCAGGCTTAAAAGCCAGCGGCGTGCCAGGCCACCCTTCCCAGTTAGTGATGGGCCACTTAGCGGAGGTGCCGGTGATTTGTTTGCGCGGTCGTTTGCATCTTTATGAAGGTAACGATGTCTACGAATCCATGCGTATTTTGATACAAATCATCAAGCAAATGGGCGCGGATATGATATTGATCACTTGCGCAGTGGGTGCGATTTTAGATGTGGCCATGCCTGGCGATGTGATGATGATTGTGGACCATATTAATTTTCAACCCGGCAACCCATTAGTCACCCAACACGATGAAAGTATAGGCCCGCGCTTTTTGGACATGGAAGAAGCTTATGATGTGGCCTTGCAAGATATCATGGAAGCGCAAGCTGAAAAATTAGAGATTCCCTTATTTCAAGGCGTGTACGTATCTACCCTGGGGCCTTCTTTTGAAACACCGGCCGAGATTAGAGTTTTTCAGCAATGGGGCGCGGACGCAGTGGGAATGTCTCTGGTGCCTGAAGTTATTTTGGCGCGGTATTGTGGTCTGCGCGTAGCCTGTCTAGCAGCGATTACTAATAAAGCCGCAGGATTGAGCGAAGAAGTGCTCACGCACGAAGGTACTTTGCACTTTGGCGAAATTGCCTCACGTAAACTGACTAAACTTATTCCCGCCTTTTTGAAGGAAGCCTGTAATGCAATGGCATGAAGAAGTCGCCCATTATCTTGATCTCTTGACCCCGCTGCCCACGGGCCCGGATTTAACGCAACGTGTGGTGGGATTATTGGACGTGACCAGTTTGAATGCGACAGATACAGAAGCGAGCATCGCTGTCTTTCTTGAAAAAGCGCAAGCCTTGGTGCCACATATTGCTGCCGTGTGTATCTATCCTCCTTTTGTGCGCATGGCCAAAGCGGAATTAAGTCGCACGCCTATTCAAGTTGCAACTGTTATTAATTTTCCCAGCGGAGAGGCTTCACTAGAAACGGTATTAATAGAAATTAGCCGTGCCTTACAAGATGGCGCGCAAGAAATTGATGTGGTATTTCCGTATCAGCGCTTTCTTAAAGGCGAACATGCTTACGTGCATACGTTTGTGTCTGCTTGCAAAGCCGCTTGTGGAGATGCTGTGTTATTAAAAGTGATTTTAGAAACGGGCGCTCTGCAAGATCTCGCTAATATTGCCACGGCCAGCCAATTGGTTTTGGAAGCAGGCGCAGATTTTATTAAAACGTCCACCGGTAAATTACCCACGGGTGCCACATTAGAAGCGGCTGCGGTGATGTTATTGGTGATACGCGAATTATCTCAACATACTCACCGGCATTTAGGTATTAAATTAGCAGGTGGGATTAGAACGTTAGCGGATGTGGCTAATTATCTCGCCTTGACCGAAAGCATCATGGGCCCGCAATGGATTACCCCGCATACGTTTAGAATAGGTGCCAGCAAATTAGTGGAGCAGCTTTAAATTATGCCGCGTGCTTTTATCATCATGTTAGATTCCTTTGGCATAGGGGCAACACCCGATGCCGACCGTTACGGCGATGCAGGTGCAGACACCTTGCGTCATATTGCCGAATATTGTCAGCAAGGTAAGGCAGATCAAAAGGGAGTGCGTCACGGTCCCTTGCGTCTTCCTAATCTCATGCGGCTTGGTTTAAATGCGGCAGCCAAAATCAGCCAAGGCCATCCTCTTCCAGGATGTGAAGAAAAAGGGCCTATTCAAGCGGCCTATGGTTGTGCGGCTGAAATCAGTTTAGGGAAAGACACTCAAAGTGGTCATTGGGAATTGGCCGGTGTGCCGGTACGTTTTGCTTGGGGTTATTTCAAACCCGATTATCCTAGTTTTCCAGATACGCTTTTGCATGAGTTCATCACGCGCGCCAATTTGCCTGGTGTGCTGGGCAATAAACATGCTTCGGGCACGACTATTATTGAAGAACTAGGTGAAGAACATGAGCGCAGCGGTAAACCTATTGTGTATACCTCTGCAGACAGTGTTTTTCAGATTGCGGCCCACGAAACGTCTTTTGGTTTAGAACGCTTGTACGAAATATGCGAACTGGCCAGACAATTAGTGGACCCGTATCACATAGGCCGGGTCATCGCTAGGCCGTTTTTAGGAGAGCCCGGACATTATTTTCGAACGGGTAATCGTCACGATTATGCCAGTCCTCCGCCTTCTCCCACTTTATTAGATGAATTAGTGAAAGCCGGCGGCCATGTTATTGCCATTGGTAAAGTAGCCGATATTTATGCGCATCACGGTATTAGCAAAGAAGTCAGAGCAGATGGCAACCAAGCTTTATTTTCTTGTTTTGTGGAAGAAGCGGCATGCGCACCAGATCGTAGTTTGACCTTTGTGAACTTAGTGGATTTTGACATGCTCTACGGTCATAGACGCGACGTGATAGGTTATGCCAAGGCGCTGGAAGATTTCGATAGTTGGCTACCGCGTTTTGAAAAAGAACTGCAATCAGGTGACTTGGCTATTATCACCGCCGACCACGGTTGCGATCCTACGTGGAAAGGCACAGACCACACCCGTGAATTCATTCCTGTGTTGGCCTTTGGCCCCGCCGTTAAACCCGGCCCCATAGGCAAACGCGAGAGTTTCGCAGACATAGGACAGACGATAGCTAAACATTTAGGATTGCCGCCCTTGCCCGTGGGGAAAGCGTTTTGGTAGGAGCCATCATCCCCGCGAAAGCGGGGACCCAACCAAGCTTAAAAACTCCGCCCGTGTCCTAGGATCTTCACGCAATAATCCCAGCATCACCGACGTTGTCATAATGGAATTTTGTTTTTCCACACCACGCATCATCATGCACAAATGCTGTGCTTCAATGATGACTCCTACGCCTTTAGCATTGGTGACGGAACGTAGCGTTTGAGCAATTTGTTTAGTGAGATTTTCTTGTACTTGTAGTCGTTTGGCAAACACATCGACCAAGCGTGCGATTTTTGATAACCCTATAATCTTGCCATTAGGTAAATAAGCCACATGACACTTACCAATAAAAGGGAGTAAGTGATGTTCGCACAGAGAATATAATTCAATATTTTTGACCAGTATCATTTCATCATCATCGGACTCAAACAGTGCTCCATTCACGATTTGATCGACGGACTGACGATACCCCTCAGTAAGGTATTCCATGGCCTTGGCCGCGCGCTCAGGAGTATCTTTTAATCCTTCTCTGTGCGGATCTTCTCCCAGTGCTTCAATAATTTTTTTAAAATGAGTTTGCATTACATTATCCCGGTGGCCAAGTCATGTGTCTGCCACCTAATAAGTGGACGTGAATGTGAAATACCGTTTGTCCCCCGCCTGCATTGCAATTCATCACTAGCCTATAGCCCTCATCAGCAATCCCTAATTTTTTGGCGAGTGTAGTTCCGGTTTGCACCAAATGCCCTAGCAATCCCTTCTCTTGAGGCTTGATATCGTTGAGAGAAGCAATATGTTGACGAGGAATGATAATTTTATGCTGTGGCGCCTGAGGGTGAATATCGTCAAAAGCGACCACCTCCTCATCACTATAAATCAGTGTGGCAGGAATCTTACCACTTGCAATGTTGCAAAATAAACAATCCATGGACGGGTCCTTACTAGTCTAAGGGGCGCCTAGTGTAAAAGATTATGCTGGCACTTGCAAAATGGATAATCGAAAGTACACTACATTGCAATTGCAAACGACGTCATGAGGTGATTGTTATGAGTTTAGAAAATTTAAAGGCCGGTGAGCAGCTTCCGGATGATATTAATGTGGTCATTGAGATTCCTTCACATAACCACCCTATCAAATATGAAGTGGAAAAAGACAGCGGCATGTTGATGGTGGACCGTTTTCTGGGCACGGCCATGTTTTATCCTTGCGAATACGGCTTTATTCCCCACACCTTATCCGAAGACGGGGACCCCGTTGATGTATTAGTCATTTCCCCTTTCCCACTCTTCCCCGGTGCAGTGATACGTTGCCGCCCTGTAGGCATGTTAAGAATGACAGACGAATCGGGCAAAGATGCGAAGATTCTCGCCGTTCCCGTGAATAAACTCACTCCCCGTTATCAACATGTACAAAAGCCCAAAGACGTGGGCCAAGAATTGTTAAATAGCATTGAACATTTCTTTAAACACTATAAAGATTTAGAAGCAGGAAAATGGGTGAAAATTGATGGTTGGGAAGAAGTAGAATCCGCGAGAAAAGAAATTTTAGCTAGTGTGCAACGTTATCAACAAAAGAAAGAAGTGGCTTAAAAAGTAAAAACCAAAAAGCAAAAGGGGCAGCTTAATCCTTAAACTGCCCCTTTTTGCTTACCCAGGCGTCCTAGCCCTGCCGTTCCCTAGCGCTGTATCATCCGTGTGCTGCATCATTTCCTTGATGCCTGTCCATGAAGTCCGTCCATGAACACACTCTAGAGTAGCAAAACGATTTTAAAAGCCTCAACGCAAAGTGAGGGTTAGAAGAGAAGAGAGGGCAGGACAGTTAAAGAATAACTCTTTTATTCAATTAATTAGAAATCAGGGTATAGCGCTTCTCATGCTAGAGATGAATGGGTTTTCTCACAGGTGGGATAGCGAACTTCTCAATGCTTAGCCGTGTTCCGGTGCTTTTTTTGAGCATCTCATGATGAAATGTTGTAAAGCAGAGCCTAAATAAATCCCTAATAAGCCTGCACCAAAAATCATTGCAGCAATATAAAAGGGCAATAGCCCCAGCACCAAGATATGTTTTTTAATTTCCAAATGCGTGGCGTGGGTAATAATGGAAGAAATAGAAATAGGCAAGAAAGTATCTTGCAACAAAAAATAATAAGTCACATAAAAAACCATTAAGGCGGTGACAAGAATTCCAATAATATTCAAAGAAGCTAATTTATTCATGATGTACCCAGGTCAAAGTCCATGTTGTTTTATACTATGCTGTTTTATTCAGCAATCAATAGAGCAACACCGATTCTATCGTGTTTACCTTAAGGCAGGCTTAATTTTTTTATTTTAAGAAAACGTTAATATTAAAATGTAATTTTTTTGCTAAAAAAGTCACTAAGAAAAATGACCCAATTCTTCTCCCATATGCACTAATTGAGAAGATTGCAGAGTGGGCGACCATTGGATGGTGTCTTGCGGAAATAACACAATGACGGTTGAACCCATTTTGAAGAGTCCGAGTTCAGCGCCTTTGTTGAGAATAAAGTCATAGGGGGCAGGTTCGGTTTGTACGTGTGTGGCGCGTACGGGGTCATCCATCCAAACTGTTTGTATGCTGCCTACAATCATGGCGCCGACTAAAATCACCGCCATGGTGCCAACTTCCGTTTGAAAATAACAAATCAATCTTTCATTGCGGCTATAGAGTTGCGGGATGAGTTCTGATGTCATGCGGTTTACGGAAAATAATTTACCTGGCACGTAAACGGTCTTGATTAATTTGCCTGTAATAGGCATGTGCACGCGATGATAATTGTGCGGGGCGAGATAGATAGTGGCGAAATAGCCGTTTAAAAAAGTTTGAGCGTCGGTAACATCATTGCCAAGCAAAGTAGGCAAATCAAAATAAAATTGTTTGGCTTGTAATAATTGATCTTGTTGAATGCGGCCACATTGAGAAAGCGTGCCATCGGCGGGGGTGGCTATGGCTTGTGGAGAGGGGGCTATGGGCCTTAGCTCTGGTTTTAAGTGACGCGTGAAAAAGTCATTGAAAGTAGGATAAGCGGAGGGATCTTCAACGATAGCCTCACGCAAGTTCACGTGATACATCGTGATGAAAATTCGGATAAACGCGTTTTTCAGCCAGGGCAGATGCGAGTCGGCTAGCCATCCTATACTTTGTGATAGGAGGTGTTGTGGAAGCACATATTGAAAGGCAACGCAGATTTTTTTTAGCATGTTCATAAGATACGCTTCATTATCCTTGTTGAAGGGCTTGCATGCTTTTTTTGATGGCCTGAGTTAATGTTTTTGCAGGTAAGCCTGGATTAAATAATCCCGCCCATTTTCCTTTAGGGTCTATTAATAAAATGGATGGCGTGTGTTGAATTTGATAATTGTCAGTAGGAGACGTTGCCTCTCGCGCAGAAAAAATACCGAGCTGGCTTTGTAATTTGCGAACCGCTTGCATTTTTCCGCTGACACCTATGAAGGCTGGATTAAAAGAATGGACGTAGCTTGCCAAGGTGTTTGGATTATCTCTTTCGGGGTCTAGCGAGACCAAGATAACTTGTAAATCAGGATAGGTGGCATGTAACTGAGAGTAGGCACTATTCAATACATTAAGCGTGTTAGGACAAACCGTGGAACAATGCGTAAAGCCAAAAAATAATAAAGTCCAATGATTAAGAAATTGTTGTTGGGTAAATTTTTTATGGTCTGTGCTGACTAACTCAAACGGTTTAATCTCACGGGAGAGAGGAAAAAGCATGCCTTCTTCTCCAGATAAAGCGGGAGTGGTTGCGGGTTGGCGCAAGTGAAATAAAAATAAAGACGTCATGATAGCGGCCGAAAGAAAGGCAACCAAGACAATTATTTTTTGTGTGGAAAATGTGGAGTATGGTTTCATAAGCGTCAGTTAATCAATAAATGATGGTCGAGTAAAATCACTAAAAATAATCCCGTTAAATAAATAAGGGAGTATTGAAATGTTTTTAATGCAATGGAATGATGGTCTGCTGCAAATTGTAATTTGAGTGCATAGCCAATCAAACCGGCATCTAGCAATAAGACACACACCAAATACAGTGGCCCACTCATGCCTATGGCATAGGGCAGTAAACTTACCGCGATGGTGAGCAAGCTGTAAAACACAATATTTAATTTAGTGAAAGAAATGCCGTGCGTGATGGGCAACATGGGAATGGGCGCTTGTTTATATTCTTGATAGCGATGCAAACACAGTGCCCAAAAATGAGCGGGTGTCCAGGTAAAAATAATCAACACCAGCAACCAACCTTGCGCATCTAACTGCCCTGTTGCAGCCGTCCATCCCAATAAAGGTGGCATGGCGCCAGAAAGACCGCCTATCACAATATTTTGGGAAGTAGCACGTTTGAGATAAAGAGAATACACCACGGAATAACCAATTGCGGCTACTAAAGTCAACAAAGCAGTGAGTGGGTTGACGCCGATATAGAGTATGAGAAAACCACTGAGGCCGAGCACAATCGCAAATGTCCAAGCGGCGCGCAGAGAAATAGTTTGAGAAACCAGAGGTCTATGTTTGGTTCTTTCCATTAACGCATCCACACGGTGATCAATAATATGATTCAATGTGGCGGCTGATCCTGACATGAACGCAATACCCACAGTGGCATTCAGCCATAACCACCAGGGAATGGTTTGCACGGCGCCCAAGTACATGCCCGCCCACATGGTAAGTAGCATGAGCAACACCACGCGAGGTTTGCAAAGAACTAGATAATCACCGAATAAAGTAGCCATGCCGTTTATCCATCAAAAAAGAAGCTTTCACTAAAGTGTGAATGAGAGTGAGCAGTAACATAATTCCCACGGCTTGATGGGCCATGGCAATCCATACGGGTCTTAGCCAAATGATATTAAATATGCCTAAGGTAATTTGCAGGGCAATGAAGACCAAAATGAGTAAGCCATCCGTCCTAAGCGCCGTGTATCGCCGCAAATTCAGGGCCACGCCTCCTACTAAAAGTGCGGTCATTAACGCACCTATGCGATGCAACATGTGTATGGTAATCAGATCACCGTTTAAATTATTCCATTGCAAAGGAGGTAACACTTGACCATTACAATAAGGGAAATCAACACAAGCGAGTCCAGCGTAATGCGTACTGACCCAGCCACCTAAACTAATTTGCAAAACGACCATGATTAAAGCGAGCCATAACCACCCTTTACTTTTCATCAATAGAGGTTGTCTTGCGGTGATTTGTTGTAGACGCGCATCTAAATAAGACCACCACAATACGCTTAATAAAGATAATCCAGTCAATAGATGAGCGAGCACAATCACGGGTTTTAATTTTTCGGTGACGGTCAACATGCCTAGCATGACTTGTACACCTAAAAGCGTAATGAGTGATAAAGCAATGAAAGAGGATTTAAAATCTTTAATTTGACGATTTAACAATAAGGTAAAGCAAAGTAGCAAAATCAATAGACCTTCTGCTCCTGCCGCATAACGATGAGTCATTTCCGTCCACGCTTTTTTCACATTCACGGGTGCCAAGGGGTAAGCATTAGCGGCAGTCTCTAATTGAGAGAGGGTGTGTGGAGCGGTCAAATAGCCGTAACAATGCGGCCAATCCGGACAAGATAAACCCGCGTCGGTTAAACGGGTATAAGCGCCCAAGAGAATGACCACGAAGGCGAGTAAAAAAGTAAACAGCGCAAGTTTAGTGCAACGCTGATAAATGGCCGATATAAATAAATAACGAGTCAAAAAAAACGTCCTTCATTATTGGTAAGTTATTGGTCTACGATTGAGAACGAAGAATAGTATCAATAAGGTCAGGGCTAAAGCAAACCATTGTAAGGCGTAACCTATATGCCGTTCAGGTCCCATGGTCACGGCTTGCCATTCCAGAGGGTAGGCAGCAGGGTCTTTGGGGTCTAGGGTAAATAAATAAGGAAAGAGCGGGGTGTCCAGTAAAGTAGTCAGTTGTTTCAAGTTGATAAATTCCACGCGTAAGGGCCAGCTTAAACGTGCCGCATCTTGCATTTGACCTAGGGCCACGTAGGTGGGAGGGGTGTTGAGTAGTCCCATGATGGTGACTTTACCGGCTATGGCTTTGATAGCGGGCAATTGCTTACGACTGTTACCTAGAGGAACAAAACCTCTATCGACTAGTATGGGCGTGACTAAGCCTTGCGCATAAAAAGGCGTATACACTTCATAACCCACACGGCCGTGAAAGGTTTTATTGTCTAAAAGCAGAGTATGGGTGTTATCAAAATGTCCCGATAAGGTGGCTTGATGAAATCGCCAATCTCCGGAAGGGGTCAATACGTTAGCGGTCAAGGGGGCATGCAAACGGCGTTCAGCGAGTTGTTGCAAAAGGACTTTTTTTTGTTGGGCGCGCAACACTTGCCAGGTGCCTAGACTGGTGAAGAGTATGAAAAACAGCAGGGCCAGCAACGCGAGTTTCCAATTTTTTATGAACATAGGGCCTATCCTCAAGGGCCAAAAGGATAACACTTCTTATCCTAAGAGGTAATAGGTATACTAAGCTCGGTTTGAGGACAGTAAGCGTGATGACACTTATTATCAAAGTGATTCTTGGTCTACTATTTATTTTTATTTTTTTCTCACTGGGAAGTGCCTTATTTTTTCTGGTCAAGGACAAAGGTCAATCAGATCGTATTGTGAAAGCGCTGACTTGGCGTATAGGCTTATCTATTCTCTTGTTTGTTATTTTATTTATCGCATTTGCAATGGGATGGATTGCACCTCATTCCCCCTGACATAAGCGAGGAGGTTGGTATGGGTTTTCGTAATTTTGGTTCCTTATTAATTATTTTTTTGATTCTCATGTTAGTGTTTGGCAGCAAACGTTTGCGCAGTATTGGTGATGATTTGGCAACGGCTATACGCAGTTTTCGTAAAGGTCTGCAAGACGATACCGCGGACAAAGATGGAAAAGCATCGTGAATATCAGCATCAGTGAAATTCTGATGGTGGCCTTGATCGCATTGTTGGTCATTAAACCCGAGCAATTGCCGCAATTAGCGCACACTGTAGGAAAATGGGCCAAGTCATTCAGACGTGCCTTCGCCAAAATGAAAGCGGACATGAATGAATTGATTGAGCCGGTTGCTAAACAAGATGAGCGACAACTTTAA
>Ga0207084_1056_pt1 | contig 28675 bp, 24 predicted proteins | sample Alteio_BWMinHeat_55_FD_153543 | JGI IMG/M metagenome (GOLD analysis project Ga0207084, IMG submission 153543) | Enriched cells from forest soil in Barre Woods Harvard Forest LTER site, Petersham, Massachusetts, United States -... | ecosystem: Environmental > Terrestrial > Soil > Temperate forest >...
TGCATCGATATAAATTTCTTTATCACCCCCCTGTGGTTCATCAAGAGGTAGATTTGAGAGGGTTTTTTCCGATGAAAATTGAAATTTATTTTTGAATTGCGTTTGTAATGCTTTAGCAGTATCAATGATATATTCACCTTGATACCCATTTGCAGGAAAAGAAATTTTTTCTCCGCACAAAGATAAATAACGCATCCATGTGCTGACAGCGAGAATATCCATCTGACGTCCTGCATCATTAATGTAATATTCACGATGTACGTGATACCCAACTGTTTCCAATAAATTTGCAACGACTGCACCATAGGCAGCGTGACGACCGTGTCCCACATGTAAAGGACCTGTTGGATTAGACGAAACAAATTCCACTAATACTTTTTTTCCTTTTCCAATTTCTTTTTTTCCGTACTGCTCAGCAGCGGATAAAATATCAGAAATCATTGCATGCAATGCGGTGGATGAGACAAAAAAATTAATAAATCCTGGGCCTGCAATTTCTATTTTTGTAATGCGTGATGAAGAAGGAAGTGCTGCAATAATATTTTCAGCAATGTCTCTTGGTTTGCGTTGTAACGATTTCGCGAGAATTAAAGCAATGTTACAGGCGAAATCACCATGTTGTTTATCTTTCGTTAGATCAACTTGAATGGTGGGGATTTCTGTTATGTTCCACTGTTGTTTAGTATTGAGCTCATTCAACGCGGTGCGAATCAATTCTGCAATATGCTGTTTCATAGCAATCCATCAATTATTTGCGAGGCGGTATTATCGCTTGTGGGGCAGAAGTTGCAAGAAAAAAGCCGTGCAATATTAAAGACCTGAGCGAAAAGGTGATTTTGTTCCCTTCTCCCGGAGCGCTTTTCGCGAGGGGAGAAGGGTTAGCGATGAGGGCCTTTAACGTTGCACAGTGTAAGACATCAACGACACGAAAAAGTAGAAATGTATACTGCCGTCAGTGGGAATAACACCGAGGTTTTAGATATTGTATTTTTAACATATTGATATTTTAAAAGATTAGACCCAGCGCGGGTTTCAAGGCGATGAAGACTTCATCATTGAAGGTTTTTTTCAGCATAGTAAACCAAAAAATTCTTGAGTAGACTGCTCCTCGTAGTCACGGATCGACTACTTTCTGCAAAAAAGGATTTGTGCAACCACTCCTCGTTTTGTGTGTTCAGGGATAGATATTTTCGGCATGGATTGCCTGACCTGAGATAGAGTAAGGACGGTACCTTAAAACTACCGTCCTTTTTTTTCGTCTGAATATTTTTTTATGTCATGCCAGCGTGCTTTTAGCTAGCATGACAAATAATATCCCATTCTTCTTTTGTAACTGGCGTAATCGAAAGCCGATTTCCTTTTCGCGCAATTAACATTTTTTTTAACACAGAATGTTTTTTAATTTCTTCCAATAAAACAGAATGAGAAAATTTTTTAATTAATTTCACATCGACACAATACCAGCGTGGATTTTCTGATGTACTTTTAGCGTCAAAATAAATAGATTTCTTATCTAATGCAGAAATATCGGGATAACCTGATTTAACAATTTCAACGATGCCTACAATACCCGGTTCTGCACAACTTGAATGATAAAAAAAAGCGCGATCCCCTTTTTGAATTTCATCACGCAACATATTACGCGCTTGATAATTTCGCACACCTTCCCAAGGTTCTGTTTGACGAGGACGTGCAGCTAAATCATCGATGCTGAAAGTATCGGGTTCGGATTTGAATAACCAATAATTCATCGCTTCATCGAATCAAAAAAATCTTCATTTGTTTTCGTTGCTTTCAAACGATCTAATAAAAATTCAATTGAACCTAATTCATCCATCGGCTGTAATAATTTTCGTAAGATCCAAATTTTTTGAATTGCATCAGGCGTGGTTAATAATTCTTCGCGACGTGTGCCTGATTTATTAATATTAATTGCGGGATAAATTCGACGCTCAGCAATCATACGACCCAAGTGAACTTCCATGTTACCTGTTCCTTTGAATTCTTCGTAAATCACATCATCCATTTTAGAACCGGTTTCAACAAGCGCTGTTGCAATAATGGTTAAGCTACCGCCTTCTTCAATGTTTCTCGCAGCACCAAAGAAACGCTTAGGACGTTGCAATGCATTTGCATCCACACCACCCGTTAATACTTTTCCTGACGCAGGAACAACGGTGTTATACGCACGACCTAACCGTGTAATCGAATCTAATAAAATAACGACATCGCGTTTGTGTTCGACTAATCGTTTTGCTTTTTCAATGACCATTTCAGCGACTTGAACATGTCGATTCGCAGGTTCATCAAACGTACTCGCAATGACTTCACCTTTCACAGAACGCGTCATTTCAGTCACTTCTTCAGGACGTTCATCAATCAATAACACAATCAAATAACATTCAGGATGATTTTGTGAAATAGAATGCGCAATATTTTGCAGCATCATTGTTTTACCTGCTTTCGGAGGTGAAACAATTAACCCACGTTGGCCTTTTCCAATCGGTGAAACTAAATCAATCATGCGTGCAGTAATATCTTCTGTGCTTCCATTACCACATTCCATTTTCAAACGTTGATTTGCAAATAAAGGCGTAAGATTTTCAAATAAAACTTTGCTTTTGGTATTTTCAGGCGGTTCAAAATTAATTTCATCGACTTTTAATAAAGCAAAATAACGTTCGCCTTCTTTAGGAGGACGAATTTTCCCAGAAATCGTATCGCCGGTACGTAAATTAAATCGTCGAATTTGACTCGGTGAAACATAAATATCATCGGGCCCTGCTAAATAAGAACCTTCTGCTGAACGTAAAAATCCAAATCCATCTTGTAAAATTTCTAACACACCATCGCCGTAAATATCTTCACCGCGTTTTGCGTGTGCTTTTAAAATGGCGAAAATAATATCTTGTTTGCGTGAACGCGCCATGTTTTCAAGTGCGTATTCTTCGGAGAGCGCGATTAACTCCGCTGCACTTTTTTGCTTGAGTTCAGTTAAATTCATAGTTAAATTAAGCCTTAAAATTAAAATTGTTAAACATTTTTTAAACCTTGGGTTTGGATTTTAAACAGTTACGAAAAAACCGATGGTTGCGTTGCTGTTATCTTTGTTTTGCTAAGGTAGCATTAAAATTTTTAAATTGCTAGTGTCTTCAGAGTGCTAAAACCCCGCCCCATTCGTCATGCTAAAATAAGCTATAATAATAAAATAATATCCTAAACGAGGAAAATCCAGTGGACAGTCGTAATCTAAAAGATTCTAAAGAAACCGCTAAAAAACCGGCTACTGTTCGCGAATATTTATCAGCTGCTACAGTTGATCTTCTTGATATAGACGATTTTTACAGCATCGCTTACCGACAGTGGCAAACTGATTCACCGACACACGAACTCGGGCCATACCTTCTTAATTTGATGTTAAATAGTCTTAGCAGTAATACAACACTCGTTGAATTCTCATGTAATCTTGAAATAGTAAAAAATAAATTTCAATTTAAAAACAGCCAAGCTCTTGAACTTTGTTTATGTCTCACACGTCATCCCACGCTTCAAAAATTAACCTTAGTTAATTTTCCTGATAACCAAGTTATGGCAAAACTTTTTTGGAAGGGTTAGCTGAAAACAGAACGTTAACATTTTTAGGAATTTCTACAAAAGAATATCGATTAGAATTTTTTAAATCGTTATTAATCGTTTTAAATCAAACAGCCATCCGAACATTAGATCTTTCACATTGCAGAGATCTTCCTCAAGAAGAATTAGGTCAAATTCAATTAGCGAAAGCATTTGAATCAAGCCAACTGACAACACTCCACGCGGATGATTTCGCTTCGTTAGGAGTAGCTATACTCGAACGAAACGATTCGATCACAACCATTGTATTTCACAACAATTTTACTTTTGGCCCCGATAGAAAAATAGTTGATGCATTACAAAATTTAAATATAAAAAAACGCGACATGAAACCAACTGAAGACTTTATTCGAGCAACATTGATTGCAATAACAAGTTTTATAGGCGCTCGAAAAGGAGGCCCTTTTTCTATTATTGAAGCGTATTTAGGAAGAACTGTTTTCCCAGATGACAAATCAATTCCATTATTATCACCCGCAACTTATTTTAATTGGCTTGTTCCAAAAGAGTATCAACATTTTATGTCAGCAGAAAATAAATCAGATGGAACAATGGAAATAAAAGGAGACGATGTTTCACTGATATGTCCGCTTCTCACATCCAATGTCATCCCTCGCTCTACTTTTAGCTTTCTTCCATACCACTCTGCCATATCACCAGGAGAAGTCATTCCAGACACCAAACAAATAACATTATCAAAACCTCAAACAAAATTATTCCAAGCCTGTGCATTGTCTTTAGATTTAAATGCAACTAACATCACCGATCTTCAAATGATATTCCTCGGAAAAATCAATACGCTCATAAACAGGATAGCTCCTGTTCGCAAACTTTTTTTCTCTCGTGATCGTAAATCACTTTCTTTTTCACACGAAGAAAAATTATTGGCAGACCTTCTCTCGTTAAAAACAAAAATAGATAAAACAGGTCCCATTCCTTTTTTAAATTTAAGAGCAAAAATATCAGACCTCATTCAAGAAGAAGAAAATAGACAACAAAAATATGGGTATCAAGATTCTAGGACTGAAAAAAAATTGAAACGCTTTTTACAAAATACAACAGCAGACAAAAATGCCCTCGAGGATCATAAAAATTTTCATTTAATGAAAAGATACTGTGATTATCTTCCAGATCTCGTCGAAATGACCCGTCATTTTAAAGAACAAAAAACGCTAGATTTATCCTCTTTTCAAACCCTCATTGACAACATGCGCTTCATGCCGAAAATAAATCATGTCAGAAAAATTCTTAAAGAAAAAATGGATTTAAAAATAGTCAATTTTGTGTGCGATGCACTTTATTTTGATTTTGCGCGAGAAGAGGCGGGGCGATATGACATGATTTTAATCGTTGCACAAAAAAATCCTGCGGAATTTTTGAAAATTTTTGAAAATGAAATTTTATTTGATAACGCAATGCAGCAAATTAAATTATTACATAAACAAGTTTCCCCTCATGTGACGTTATCTTTATTAGCTGATGATAAAGATAATAAACCACCTGAAAAAACCCCGCTGCAACGCGTGCAAGAAAAAGTTGAAACACTTTTGCAAGAATCCGAATCAGCCAACTCTAAAATGAGCAATCATTTGGTTAGCGTTTTAAGGAAATTAAAAAAAGATTTGAAAGATATCGCTGATGAATCCGATGCATTCCCTGAACAAATTAAAGCAAATCTGTGTGCATGTATCAGCAACGCAATCGATACACTGACAGAAGAAAAAAGTGCGGCACATCCAAGTTTTCGAACATTTTTAGAAAATGTTTACGATGAATTAAAACCACCCGCACCTCAATCTACAGCTAGCGCAAAAAAATAAATTTATAAATGCGTATCAACAAATCCAACTAATTCATTTTTAGAAATTAATCCAACTTGTGTGGCTTGCACTTGTCCATTTTTAAAAAGAACAAGTGTTGGAATTCCACGCACGCCAAACTTAGGCGGCGTTGCAGGATTTTGATCAACATCCATTTTGACGATTTTTAATTTATTCCCATACTGAGCAGATAATTCTTCTAATACAGGCGCAATTGCTTTACAAGGACCACACCATGGCGCCCAAAAATCCACTAACACAGGAACAGACGATTCAATCACATCCATCTCAAAACTATCATCACTCACAGCGGTAAGATTACTCATCGTGAAATACCTTTTCAGAAATTTTAAGGACTCAGTTTATCTCGGACGAAAGAAAGCAACAACCCACCTAGAATAAAAAATAGTAGAATGGTTGCAATGCCCGCACGTTGACTTTGGAAATATAAAGTCACAAATCCTAAAAGCCAAGGGCCAATAAATGAAGTCGCACGTCCTGAAAATGCGTAAAGTCCAAACATTTCAGTTGTTTTTTCAATCGGCACTAATCGCGCAAGCAATGATCGACTCGCTGCTTGCACAGGCCCCACAAATAAACACAACAGCAATGCAAATATCCAAAATGTACTTGCTTGTTTTACAAATAAAATAGGAATGCTAATCACCGTCATAAAAAATAAAGAAATGAGAATAGTTTTCTTCGAACCTAAATAATCATCCACCCACGATAATGCTATCGCACCGATACCTGCAGAAATATTCATTGTAATTCCAAATAAAATCACGCGTGATAAATCCATTCCAAATGTACCTGCTGCATAAATTCCACCAAATGCAAATAGCGTATTCAATCCATCGACATAAATCATATGCGCAATTAAATAAATAAAAATATTTTTTTGTGTGGGCAATGATCGCAGTGTGCGAATAATTTCAGACATTCCTTTTTGAATCGCTTGTCGTAAAGTTAATCCTGTTGCAGCAGTATCAGGCACTATTAAAAATAACGGTAACGAAAAAATAAATAACCACGCAGCTGTAAAAGGCCCACAAATACGTATGTTTTCTGACGTGTCTGCATTCAACCAAGAGGGTGCATTTTGCACAAATCCAAATAATGCAATTGAAAGCGCAATAATTCCACCGACGTAACCCAATCCCCAACCCCAACCGGAAATGCGTCCAATATATTTTTTAGGTGCAATATGCGGTAAAAATGAATTATAAAAAACAGAGGCCACTTCTAATCCGATTGTTCCTGCGATAAAACATCCGAGTGTGAAAAAAATATAATTTTGCTGCGGTAACGCAAACCAAAGTAATGCACTACTTAAAATGCACAATGATAAAAATACAGCTAACCATCGTTTAATTCTTCCGCCGTGATCGGCGATTGCACCAAAGAGTGGGCTCGCGATAGCAATAATAATTCCTGCAATCGCAGCTGCATTTGCCCATTGATACGTTCCTACAATCGGATTGATTGCAATTTTCTTCGTAAAATACGTTGCGAAAATAAATGTGGTAATGATGGTGGAAAATGCAACGCTCGCCCAGTCGTAAAAACACCAGGCGATGAGAATATTTTTTTTGATGGCTGGTGTATTAATAGAAATCTCCTTATTAAAATATTTTTGCAATCTGCAGACCGAAGGTCTGAAAGCTTTATTAGCCTAGGGTTAAGGGCGCGCTCTTTGCGCCCGCAACCCTAGGGAAAATGAAACATAAAAATAAATGAAGCGCTGAAAGCGCGTAACTAAATTTTTATTTTTTGTTTCGCCCTTTCAGGGCTCCAAACGTTAACATCATTTGTACCTAGGCTTACGCGCAAAAAGCGCGCTAAGCCTAGGCTAGTAAAGCTTTTAGGCCTTCGGCCTCGCGGGAATTTATTTTTTTATAAAATCAAAAATAATTTCATAAAATTATTATACAACTTCTCTAAAAAAATATTCCTTCGCCTTCCCCGAAACATCCAACCCCAACATCATCAACGATCTCGCCAAACTCATCCCAAAAAAATCCATCGCAAAAATTTCTGTTAACCGATGCGACAAATTCATTGCCCGCTCAATTTTATTTTTCATTTCAGAAATAAATTTTTCAAAATCAGGATAGCACTGCATCAATACATCAATTTCTTGCAATGCTAGATTTAATCCTTGCGCAGCAATCGGATGCAACGTATGCGCAGCGTTTCCAATCAACAATACATTATCTTTAAAGGGATTTTCGACATAATATTTTTTCAACGGAAAAACAAACCGCTGATTTATTTTTTGTAATTTTCCCAATCGATACCCAAAACTTTTTTGTAATTGAATAAGAAATTCTTCATCTGATAATGCCTTTAACACGGAAATATTTTCCGCAGTATCAGACCAAATCGTTGCAACACGATTTTCTTTCAGCGGCAACATCGCAATAGCACCGTGCTCATGAAAACGTTCATACGCAACTGAATAATGACTTCGCGATAACTCTGTAACTGTCACTAACGCACTTTGATGATAATCCAACACATCTGTTTTAAACTTCATTAATTCTCGCACAGTGGAATGCGTTCCATCTGCACCGATTAAATATTTTGTCGAAATATCCGCATGATTTTCTATTTCCAATAAAATATTTTTTTCTTGCTGAATAATATTTTTTAATTTCGCAGGCTTTATGACAGTCACATCACACGAATTTAATTTTTCATTGAGTGCGTGATTAATATATTTTGCAGGAACCACATAACCTAATGCAGATAAATTCATTTGATCCGCACGTAATCGCGTGATACCAAAATGCTTTCGAAAAGAAACATGCACCTCTTCAATTGGCGCTGCGTGTGAAATTAATTTCGACCACACACCTAACTTTTCAAAAAAAGAATAGCTGCGATGATTCAGTGCAATTAAACGTGCGTCTTCACTTTGAATTCCTGCATCAATTAATGCAATACGTGATGAAGAAGACAATGCAATCGCAAGACTTGCACCGACCATTCCCCCACCCACAATAACAAGATCGTAAGACATAATTATTTCATTACTGTTTCAATGTCAGAAATTTCTTTAGGAACATCCGCGCTTAATACTTCACATCCTTTTTGTGTCACGAGAATATCATCTTCAATCCGCACGCCGATATCATGCCAACGTGAATCGACATTCGGAATATCAGAAGAAATATAAATTCCCGGTTCAATCGTCAACGTCATGCCCGATTCTAATGCGCGCCATTTTTCATTAATCTTATAACGTCCCACATCATGCACATCCAACCCTAACCAATGTCCTGATTTATGCATATAAAAGGGAAAATACGCTTCTTTTTCGATTAATTCACTCACATTGCCTTTTAAGATTTTTAAATCGACTAATCCTTGCGTAATGATTTTTACAATTTCTTTTTGTGCATCAGAAAATAATGCGCCGGGATGAACTGTTTTGATTGCTGCTAATTGCGCCGCTAATACAATTTCATAAATAGCTTTTTGTTCAGCAGAAAACTTTCCACTCGCAGGAAATGTGCGCGTAATATCAGATGCGTAATAATCATATTCACAACCTGCATCAATCAATACAATATCTTTCTTTTGGATGACTTGATTATTTTGCTGATAATGCAAAATACAGCTATTTTTCCCTGCGCCTACAATCGAAGAGTACGCAACCGATCGCGCGCCTTTCATTTGAAATTCATGTAACAATTCTGCTTCAAGTTGATATTCATATTTTCCCGGTTTGCAAAATTTCATCGCACGCACGTGCGCGCTTGCAGAAATAGCTGCGGCTTTGCGCATGCATTCAATTTCAGTTTCACTTTTTATTAAACGCATTTCATGCAACGTATCTGCAACATCCACAATAGAAAGTGGTGGTTGAATGCCGCTTCGAATTCTTCCGCGAATTTTATTCATTGCGTCAATCATGATTTTATCAAACGCGCGATTGATTCCGAGTGAATAATATAATGTGGTGCGCCCCGCTAAAAAACCCGGTAATTTACTTTCCAATTCATGAATAGAAAAAGATTCATCTGCGCCAAATTTTTCACACGCACCCTTTTGTCCTGCGCGTGCGCCATCCCATTTCTCCATATCAGGATCACGCGGACGATTTAATAAAACAAATTCACCTTCTTTTCTTTTGGGAATTAAAAATAAAACAGATTCAGGTTCTTCAAATCCTGTTAAATAATAAAAATCACTGTTTTGACGATAAGGATAAGGATAATCTCCGTTACGAATGACAGACGGTGCGGCGGGTAAAATAAAAATACCTTTTTCATCTATTTTACGCATGAGTTCTTTGCGGCGTTTTGCAAATTCCATAGCTTGTCCTTATATTGTCATCCTGAGGCATGCTTTTTGCCGAAGGATCTCCATGGAGATCCCTCGACATAAAAAACATGTCTCGGGATGACGAGCATATTAGTGTAAATGATTTTTAATGCCTGCATTCGAAACTGTTTTCTGTTTTAAATCATGATAAAGCATAATCACACCGAGTCGAACATATTCTGATAATTCTACATACGCGACTTCTTCTGTTTCATTGTGTTGCATATCGGTGTAATCTACGCGCGAAATTTCAGTAATATCTCTTAATGCACCTTTTGATTCATCACACAGTGGGCGTTCTTTCAAATACGTGCTTTGTCCTAATCCAATTAAAAATCCCTGACAAAATAAACCGAGTGATTCGGTGCGTTTGCCAATATCGGTTTTATCTTCAGGTAAAATTAATTTTAATCCTAAGGAAAATTCAGCTAATTGAAGGGATGTCGCTTCATAAAGTTGTTCTAATATTTCTAAACTTTTTGGATTAGGTTTAGATCCTAATAGTTGCGCTTTCCAATTAAAGTTTTGTGCTCCCGTCGTACAAATTAAACCACACATGAGTCCGTGCACTTCGGCAGGATCAAATTGTGAAGGATTCGTTGCTAATGCTTTAGCAACCTGTGCATACGTTGGTAATGTTGTCATAATGTTTCTTCTTAAAAAAATAAAAACGATGGTAACGCTAAAAAATAAAATATGCTATGTTTATGCATCGAATGAGGTGTGTATGTTATCTGCCATTGTCGCAATAGATCAAAATAATGTGATAGGAAATCACAACAAATTACCGTGGCATTTACCAGCTGATTTAAATTATTTCAAACAAGTCACGCTGAATAAAACAATCATCATGGGACGAAAAACTTTTGAGTCGATTGGTCGTCCGCTTCCTCATCGAAAAAATATGATTGTGACGCGCGATAAAAATTTCAAAGCAACCGCTTGTGAAATCATTTATTCAATCGATGATGTGATTGCAATGTCGCAGAATAATGATGAAGAATTTTTTTTAATCGGCGGAGCGGAATTATTTAATCAACTCTTACCTCACGTCAAGCGTTTGTATTTGACTTTAGTGCATCACACATTTGAAGGAGATGCTTTTTTTCCTGAAATTGATTTTAAAGAATGGAATGAAATTTCGCGTGTTGATTATCCTGCAGATGAAAAAAACGCCTATTCTTATAGTTTTTTAGTGCTGGGTAAAAATTGATGTGTCATGCCAGCGTGCTTTTAGCTGGCATCCAGTGACTTTTAAAAAAGCCACTGGATGCCACCTCTCGCAAAAAACGCTCGGCTGGCATGACAAAAACCCTGCTTAAAATTTGGACTTTCTCGCTTTTTAGCTTATAATTTTAACGATATACTATTACTATACATACTATACATAAGAGCCTCGTCGAGGAGTGCTAACATTATGAAACCAAGAGCAATCCCTGCTAAACCCATCTATGAAAGAACACTCGTTTCCGGAATACAACCTGTTGCCAGAGCAACTGAGTCCCTTCCTGGAGAAGAGCAAAAACTTGGAATCAACCAACTTCTTCACACAATCGATAAACACAAAATTGATGAAAATATTTTTTCTGAGCTTTTGTATAACATGCACGCCGCACAAGCAGAAAGATTAACTATTCCCCATTTAACGGCTAAACTAAAAGAAATAGAACACGACAAAAAAGAAATTGAAGCTGATTTCGATAGAGTTAAGCAAACGACTTTAGCAAAACTGAATGTTCAGCGAGAAAACCAAGCGGCAGCTTTCACAAAATATATCTCAGTTGCTTCACGTTTTAGTAAACAAAAATTCATAGAATGGTTGCAATGGGCATTTATAGCCTCTGCTACTGAATATTTATATTATCTCGTTGACCAAACGTCTGAAAAAAAAATCACCCCCTCTGTGATAAAAAACTTTAATGAAAAATTTCGTGGATATGCTGCATTTGATGAAAAAGAAATTGTCGTCAAACATGATGCGTTTAAACAATTAAAATCATTAGAAGAATTATTGAAAGAACAACCCACACCATCAACAGCACCTATGGGAGAGCTCTCAGCAAAACAATTGGAAGAATATCTCGATAAACTAGAAAAAGAATCGCCCCTATCAAAATTAAAAAATTCAACGACAGAAAAATTTCAAGCCCTCACAAAAGAATTGAAAAATTTATTAGCGCAATTCACCGATTTTGTAGGTGAGTCCCAAGCAAATAAAATATTAATAAAGAATCTAACCATTGTTCAAAACGAAATAGCAGACGAAACCATAGAAAAATTTAAAGGAACAGAATTATTTGAATTAAAAAATGAAAGTGCGATTGGCGGTCATCGCACTCTTGTCATGCATGAAAGTTTCGTTAACTTTCAGGATACGCAAGCTGCTCCCGACAATGTCAAAAGAATTTATCACGAAACTACTGATGTAATAGAAGAAGCGATTACTAAAATAAGATCGGCTTGCGAAAAAGACATGGACACACTCACCCGGCGAGCTGCAGCACTTCGCACAAACATCAAAGAAAGAGAAAAAGCCTTCGCTCAATCTGTTTCTCATCTGATTGGATCAGAGTGTAAAAAATGGGAAGCACATCAACATGGAATTAATGCGCTTAATGGTGAAGCAAAAAACATTCTCACGTCAATTAAAGACGCAACTGATGCTAAAGCTATTATGGTGAATCAAGAAAAAATTTCAGCATTAACTGAACGATTTAAAAAAATAATTGCAGAAAGAGAACCCCTCGAAAAAGAAGCAAAAAACATTGAAAACTATTTATCAAAAGTATCTGCCCATCAAAAAGAAAAATCAGACAATCATCAAAAGAGAATGGCTGAGCTTGAAAAAGACTTCAAAGAAATTTCAGCATTAAATCCTGAAAGAAGGAATAAAGAATTAACTCATCGACTACAACAAATTACCCCAGAAAAAAAAGTCTTAGAAAAAAAAGTAGAAGCGATCGAAAATGCTGGCTCAATCGATGCAAAAACAGCAGAAGAATTACGTGGCTATAAAACAAGAATAGCAGCACTGACTGGAGAATATAGCAAAGAATCCGAAAGAATTTCAGCTGAGACAGAAAAAAATTATGCCTTAAACATAAGATTAATCGCTATCAAAAAAGAAAAGGAACAACTCGAAAGCGAAGCAAAAAAATTCACAGCACCTGTTACCTCCACTGAGGCATCAACAATCACCGCACTTAATGCAATTAAAAAAGCAACAGATACTCCTTTAAAAGAAGCAGAAGCGGCTCTTTCCCAATTAGAAGCTCTATCACCCCATCTCAATACCATTACTGAACTTCAAAAACAAATAATAGCGACTCAAACACAAGGCCCTGGCGAAATAAAAAAAGTATGGGATTCTTTTATTGGAAAAATAAATAAAGCAGATTTTAGTGATCTTGATAAAGCAAGAGATATTTTTGCTCAAGCAATAGAAGAAAAACAAAAAATAATAAACTCTCTTCGCGAAGAACCTGCTCTTGTCCAGCGATACGAATATGATGCTTTGTTAGATCAAAAAAATATATTGATCCAGCAAGCAAATGCATCAAGAGCAGAAGTAAAAATCCTCTTAGAAAAACAAAAAACAGAATTAATAGAAAAACAACAGAATGCAATGAGAATAGCGATTGCTTTAAATGGAGAAACAGATTCACGTCCGAATAAAAAAGTTATCGCTGACATAGATCAATATCTTAAAGCAAGTTTTAAAGAACTATCAGCAATGGCTACCGCTGTAAACAACGACACCAAAGCCATTAAAGCTTTTCGAGCAAACGTATTCGCCACTTTAACAAATCCAAAATGGGATTTAAAAAATAACGAGACTGAATTTGAAAAAGCTTTGTTAGAATTAAAAACCGCTGAAAAAATAGCGCAGACTCACATCGCATCTTCAGCTAACCAAAGAGCGCCTGTGGAAAAAATACAACGCGAAATAAATCAAACATACGACCCTGAGTATAAAATAATTCATCAAATACAAACCACAGTATCAGATCCCAATCCCATTCCCGATCTTAAAATTTTGAAAACTATTTTAGATGATAGAGAAACACGTAAAAAATATACTGCGACTCTTCTTGCTAGAATCGCAGATGCTCCCACCTCCATCACAGCGCCCCGCGTTCAATTGATTGATCCTATTTTAAGTCTTTTAAAATTAAAAAAAGATATTCTTCCAAAAATAACAGAACTAGAAAAACAAACTGTCGATACAAAATCAACTCCATTAGAAACTGAAGTCACAAACTATGAAACACTCTGTCGCGAAACAAGAACTGCTTTAGAAAAAGAACTTAAAAAAGAAATAAAAGATGATCAAGAAATTCTACGACTAGAGCTTGCATCAAAGAAAATTACCACAATGAGAGCAGCTGTGGCAGCACGACTCTTTGGGATAGATAAAAAATTTAAAGCGATATTTAATAATAAGGATTCTGCTGAAATTCAAAGATCCATCGAAAAAATTAATCGCGATTTCACATCAATCGCGCATGACGCAGACACACAGGACAAATGGTCAGCACCCGAGCATAAAGAATTTCCCACAAAATTTAATCCCATTAAAACATTTTGCGATACCACAATAAGCGATTTAAGAAGCAAAGTGAGTATTGCAAGCAGAGAATCATTTAAAAAAATATCAAAAGCGGCTGATGCCAACGCTGATTTTATTTCAACTGAACTACACCAGGTAAAAAATAGAAATGTTTTAATATTGCAATTACTCAAAGCTGTTTTTGAAGAAGAAAGCCCAGAAAACATTGCGTTCTGGAGAGACAACATTAGCGGCGCAGGAAAACTCCTCACCTCTAAAAGTTACACTCTTTCCTCAAAAACTAAAAATACTTTTACTTTTGAAATTGCAAAAGAACTGATTGATATATATGAATTCGCGCAAGACAATGCATATAAAGATGAAAAAGAATGTAAAAAAATAACCGCTATTGTAGCCGAGAAGATCAGTAAAATATTAGCTGACAGAGAGGGCGAGAGAAAAAAAGAAAGCGAAAAAACAGGAAAAAGCGCTACAGAAATTATTGCTAAAGCAGCAGGAATTTTTTCTTCTACTTCTGCTTCTACTCCTAAATCACCCACAGCAAGTGGTCAGAAAGAATCTCCTACAGATAAAAAAGCAGTCGCAGAACCTAAAGATTACGATTACTTTTTATTAGGTGTTAAAACACTTATTTCAACACCCACAACTCACTTACCACGCATCAATCTGACTCAAGCAGGCGAAGGAAATCGTATACTGAAAGAATTAATTGAATTAGGAAAAACAAATTATAAAAAACCTTCTCCGCCACCGTCGCCTTCTGTCGCTGCAGCAACACCGACAGCTACAACGACAACAACAACAGCAGCAACATCTCGCACGAAGAATGGTCATCGTCCTTCTCAATGAGCACGCTATGCCGAAACACTGAATCGTTCCCCATCCTCTAATCTCATTGCAGTCAGTTTATATCCCCACACACATCCTGTATCCAACGCATAAATATTCGGCGTATTAGTAACACCCCCTAACGCAGCCCAATGTCCAAAAATAATTTTACTATTTTTCCCGAATGAATTTTTTAATTGAAACCACGGAATTAATTTTTTCTGATTCACAATATCAAGAGTGCCTTTTTCTTTTAATTCCAATCGTCCATCGGGATAACAAAAACGCGCGCGTGTAAAATAATTCGTAATGCAACGCAATCGGTCCCAGCTGGTTAATTTTTCATTCCATTGATCAGGTAAATCACCGTACATATTTTTTAAAAATTCACTCACACAATCACTTTGCAAAAGTGTTTCAACTTCTTTCGCATAATTTTTTGCTTGCGTTAAATTCCATTGATTGCATAATCCCGCGTGCACCATTAAAAAATCATCTTCATGATGCAATAAAGGTTGATGACGCAACCAGATAATTAACTCATCACGATCAGATGCTTTTAAAATAGCTGATAACGTATCTTCTTTTAAACTTTTACGCGCATTAAATGCGAGCGCAATTAAATGTAAATCATGATTGCCTAAAACAATTTTTTGTCTGTGGCCCAATTGTTTTACAAAACGCAATACTTTTAATGAATGCGGCCCGCGATTCACTAAATCACCTGTAAACCACAGTGTATCTTTTGAAGAATCAAAATGAATATGTTCCAACAAACGCATGAGTGCGTCATAGCAACCTTGAACATCGCCGATGGCGTAAGTGGTCATGCATCACTTCCGTTACTCAATTTAACAAATTCTTCTACTGATAATGTTTCGGGCCTTAAAAGCGGATCAATGTTCACTTGCGCCCATGTTTCATCACGAATTATTTTTTTTAAACTATTGCGAATAGTTTTGCGTCGATGATTGAACGCTTCTCTCACAATCGTTTCAAATAATTTATAGTCTTTTGCAACAAACGGTAAGGGTTGATACGGAACAAACCGCACAATACTGGAAATCACATTCGGTTGAGGAAAAAATGCTGTCGGAGAAACATCGAATAATGCCGTAATTTTGCAATGATATTGCGTCATCACACTGAGTCGTCCGTAATGTTCTGTATCAGGTTTTGCAGCCAATCGATCAACCACTTCTTTTTGTAACATAAAACACATATCAGAAATATTTTTTGCATAATCTAATAAATGAAAAATAAGTGGCGTTGAAATGTTATAAGGAAGATTTCCACACACGCGTAACATTTTTTTATTTTCAATTAACTCTGCAAGATCAAATTCCAATGCATCTGCTTGATGAACGATTAAATTTCCTTTCCCTTCACATTGTTTTTCTAAAATAGGAATTAAATCACGATCGAGTTCAATCGCGTGAAGTGTTTTGACATGTTGTAATAAAGGAAGAGTTAACGCACCACGGCCCGGACCAATTTCAACCAACACATCGTTTTTTTGCGGAGCAATCGCATTAACAATATTTTGGATAACATTTTTATCTTGTAAAAAATGTTGGCCGAACCGTTTTCTGTGCAACATCTATAGTGCTTTTTTCGCAGGACCAAATCCACTTGACGCCGCTTTTTTATACCACGCATGTGCTTGCGCTTTATCCACTTGCACGCCTAACCCATGCGCATACATTTGACCTAACGTAAATTGTGCACTTGCTAAACCTTGGTTCGCTGCTTTTTGATACCACTCAAATGCAGATTGATAATTTTGTGTGGTGCCTTCACCTGATGCATACATGTAAGCTAATTCACTTTGCGCATAAGGATTGCCACGATTAGCTGCTTGTTGAAAATAAGAAAATGCTCGGCTGGTATCGCGCTGAACATTTTGTCCAATTAAATATTGCATTCCCGTTCGATAGGCATATTCACCACTTGTCGAAGAAGAACCCTGTTCTCCTCCAGGTCCTGATACATTGCCTGCACAGCCAACACTTAACATACACAGCAACACGATGATTAGTTTTTTCATTGCATCTTCCTTTTTGTAAATAATCAATATGTGTATAATGCCCGTTTTTACAAGAGGTGCAAGTAGTGTTATCTCCGTTATTAACAGATCTTTATCAGCTCACCATGGCGTATGGTTACTGGAAACTCGGATTACACGAACGCGACGCTGTCTTTCATTTAATTTTTCGCAAACATCCTTTTAATGGAAATTATGCAGTTTCCTGTGGTTTAGAAACCATTTCAGAATTTTTAAAAAATTGGCATTTTTCTGCTGATGATATTGATTATTTAGCTAGCTTAACGACAGTCAATAAAAAACATTTATTCACAAAAGATTTTTTAGCTTATCTAAAAAAACTTCGCTTCACGTGCGATGTGGATGCGATTGCAGAAGGCATGATTGTTTTTCCGAATGAACCTTTGTTACGCATTCAAGGCCCTTTAATTCAAGGACAACTTCTCGAATCCACTTTACTCAATTTTTTAAATTTCCAAACACTCATCGCAACAAAATCTGCGCGCGTTCATCAAGCTGCAAAAGGGGATGCTGTGATTGAATTTGGAATGCGTCGTGCACAAGGTGCCGATGGTGCACTCTCTGCAAGTCGTGCAGCGTATATTGGTGGATGCGAAGCAACATCGAATGTGTTAGCTGGAAAATTATTTGATATTCCTGTGCGCGGCACACACGCACACAGCTGGGTCACTGCATTTCCTGATGAAAAATCCGCTTTTTCTGCTTATGCAAACGTGATGCCGCATAATTGTGTTTTATTAGTCGATACCTTTGATACCTTGCTCGGTGTAAAACATGCGATCGAAGTTGGAAAAGAATTGCGCGCGCACGGCGGAGAATTACACGGAATTCGCTTAGATTCAGGTGATTTAGCAGCACTGAGTATTCAAGCACGTTTAATGTTGGATGAAGCAGGATTTAAAAATACTGAAATTATTGCAAGCAATAGTTTAGATGAATATCGTATTCAACAATTAAAAAATCAAGATGCACAAATTAGTGTGTGGGGCGTGGGAACGCATTTAGTCACTGCGTATGATCATCCCGCACTTGATGGCGTTTATAAATTATCCGCCATAAAAAATGCAAAAAACGAATGGGACTATAAATTAAAAATTTCTGAAGATCCTGTGAAAATTTCTAATCCGGGTATTCATCAAGTGCGACGATTTTTTTCAGATGAAAATTATATCACCGATGTGATTTACGATATTCCTCAAGGCATCACAGAAACACCTGAAATTATTTTAATGGATGAACAACACACGCAAAAAAAATTAGCGAATTACGATGCGTTTGTGGATTTACTGGTTCCTGTTTTTAAAAAAGGAAAATATATTTATCCTCACGAATCGATTCATGACATTCGCGCACGCGCGATTGAACAAACACATCAATTTATTAAAACGCATGGAGAAAAAACCTATCCCGTTGCGTTATTTAAAAATTTATATGATGTGAAACAAAAATTAATTTCAGAAGTGACGCAAGCTAATTCGAAATGAAACCTCATCGTAAAATAAAAAGTTTTGTGTGCAGAAATAGTCGCATGACCGTTGCGCAGCGTGATGCGTTTAAACGATTAGCTGCAGAGTTTGTCATGCCAGCTGAGCGCTTTTTGCGAGAGGTGGCATCCAGTGACATAAATAAAAATATTCAGCTGTCATGCCAGCATGCTTTTAGCTGGCATCCAGTAACTTTTAAAAAAGACTCTGGATGCCACCTCTCGCAAAAAGCGCTCGGCTGGCATGACAATTCTTTCTGCATTTTAGAAATCGGTTTCGGAAATGGAAAATCATTATTAACCAGCGCAAAAGAAAATCCTGAAAAAAATTTTATTGGCATTGAAACACATCAACCCGGTGTTGCAAGTGTATTAATGGGAATCGAAAAACATCAGATAAAAAATATAAAAATTTTTTATGCAGATGCCGTTGACGTATTACAAAAAAATATTCCTGATCACAGCTTCAATGTGATTCAAATTTTTTTTCCTGATCCGTGGCCTAAACGTCGTCATAATAAACGAAGACTCATTCAACCCGAGTTTGTTCATCTGCTTACTCAAAAATTAAAACAAGATGGCGTGCTGCATCTTGCAACCGATTGGGAAGATTATGCAATGCACATGATGACTGTGCTTTCGAATAATGAATCGCTCATCAATCAAGCAGGAAAAAATCAATTTGCTGAACGTTCTTTGCAGCGTCCTATTGTGACGAAATTTGAACAACGCGGTTTACGTGCAGGTAGAAAAATTTGGGAGTTGCAGTTTGCGTTGTCCTTCACTAAGCTTAGTGGCGAAAAATACTAGAGGTTCCTCATGATGAAAAAAATACTACCCGCATTATTTATTTTAGGATTTACTTTTTCTGCTTACGCAGTGCAGTCAGGTTTTTATATGGGCGGTCAACTTGGGGAAACCAATACACATAATAAAAACCATGAATTTAAATTAAGTGATGGAACTATGACAACCACTAAACCTAGCACCACAGGATTGGGCGCTGGAATTTTTACGGGTTATCAATTCAATCCTTACGCTGCAATGGAATTTGGATTTATACAATATGCGCCTTCAACGTATAAACCTGCGGGCGATGTTTCAGGTGTGTGTGGTAATCCGCAAATTCGTGAAAATGCCCTGAATTTACTTGCGAAAGGAACGCTTCCTTTTGACAATTTCGGGCTTTTTGGAAAAGCAGGGATGGCGTATTTACGTTCAAGCCCATCAGGAAGTTTATCAAATGATGCAATGGATGGCGGTTGTAATTCTTCGGGTAATCACACAACGTCAACCATTCGTCCTATGCTTGCATTAGGTGTGAGTTATGATGTGACTCAAAATTGGGTTGCGGATCTTTCTTTCAGTCGCGTGTTTGGTGGAGGAAATGTTCAAAGTGCAGATTTTGTTGCGCTGGGTATTTCTTATCATTTCGTTGATAAAATGTGTGGGCAGTTTATTTGCTAGACCTACGTCATTGCGAGCGGATCCGAGCCGCGCGCGTCAGCAAGCGTGTATGCTCTAAATAATTTCTCGGTAATTAAAAATTTGTACACGCTTGCTGACGCGCGCGGCTCGGATCCGCTCCGCTCAAATTTACGAAAATTTAAATTAAAAACATCCCCACTAAATTATTTAAAAACTTTTTCCCTAATTCCGTCGCACAAAAAATATTTTTATCTTCTATTAATAATTTTTTTTCGCGCGCGTGAGAAATCATCGGCTCTAATAAATTTAATTCTAATCCCGTGCGTTCTTGAAATAATTTTACTGAAACACCCTTCGTCAATCGCAACGCATTCAACATAAATTCAAAAATAATATCTTTTTGCGCGAGTGTATTGGATGAAATATTTTCTCGCATCATGGGATTTAAATAATCTTTCGGATGTTTCGGATTTGAAAAACGAATAATCCGTTGCTGCTCTCTCTCTGTGATTTTACTGTGCGCACCCGCCCCGATTCCTAAATAATCTCCAAATTCCCAATAATTTTTATTGTGCACACATTCAAAGTTTTCTTTCGCATACGCAGAAACTTCATATTGATTTAATTTTTTTTCGGAAATAATTTTTTTTCCTTGCTCTTCCATTTCCCACATCACATTTTCATCCGGTAATTTTGGTGGGTGATGATGAAATAAAGTATTCGGTTCAATCGTCAATTGATACCAAGAAAGATGCGGTGATTCAAATTGCAGAATATTTTTTAAATCATCCAATCCTTCTTCAATTGATTGCTGCGGTAATCCGTGCATTAAATCTAAATTAAAGTTTTTAAATCCTGAAGCGACAGCTGCATCAATTGCACGTAATGCACGATCGCGATCGTGAATGCGTCCTAATAATTTTAATTTTTCATTTTGTAAACTCTGAACACCAATCGATAAACGATTAATTCCTGCTTGTTTAAATGCAGCGAATCGTGATTCATCGACTGTACCGGGATTCGCTTCTAATGTAATTTCAATGTCAGATCCATAATTAAATCGCGCGTGCACACCTTGTAAAATTTTTTCAATCGCATTAGCTGAAAATAAACTCGGCGTTCCACCCCCGAAAAAAATACTGATGATGCGTCTGCCCCACACTAAAGGCAAATAATGATCAAGATCATTTAATAACGCATTCACATATAATTCTTCGGGTAAATTGTCAGGCGCCGCATGAGAATTAAAATCACAATACGGGCATTTTTTTACGCACCAAGGAAGATGAATATAAAGACTGAGTGGAATCGTTGTATTTAACATAGGCGGAATTATAGATGCAAAATTAAAAAATAGTAAAAAGTTTTTGCGAGCAGATCCGAGCCGCGACCGTTAGGGAGCGTGTATGCTCTAAATAATTTCTGGGTAATTAAAATTTGTACACGCTTGCTGACGCGCGCGGCTCGGAATCGCTTCGCAATTTATCCCGTGCAACTCAAATTAAAAAACATTAAAATACCGCCACTTTTAGTTAGGAGTGAAAACAATGAAAAATCGCGTGAAAGTAGCTATTACAGGTGCGGCGGGTCAAATCGGTTATGCGCTTATTTTTAGAATTGCATCAGGACAAATGTTAGGGCCTGACACTGACATTGATTTACATTTGCTTGAATTAGAACCTGCATTACCTAGCTTAAAAGGTGTTGCAATGGAATTAGACGATTGCGCATTTCCGCGATTAAAAAATATTGTGTGCACATCCGATGTCAATGAAGCCATGCGTGATGTGAATTGGGCGATTTTAGTTGGCGCAGTTCCGCGTAAAGAAGGAATGGAACGTGCTGATCTTTTAAAAATAAATGGAAAAATTTTTACAACACAAGGTCGCGCGATTAATGATAATGCTGCGAAAGATGTTCGCGTTTTTGTTGTTGGAAATCCTTGTAATACAAATTGTTTAATTGCGATGCATAATGCAAAAGATATTCCACACGATCGTTTTTATGCGATGACAACATTGGATGAATTACGCGCGCGTGCGCAGCTTGCAAAAAAAGCAAACGTCGATGTGAATGCGGTGACACAAATGACAATTTGGGGAAATCATTCTTCAACACAATTTCCCGATTTTTATCATGCGAAAATTAATGGTAAGCCAGCGACGGATGTCATTACTGATTTAAATTGGTTGCAAAATGATTTTATTTCGATTGTGCAAAAACGTGGTGCTGAAGTGATTAAAGCAAGAGGTTCTTCTTCTGCTGCATCAGCTGCGAATGCTGCGTTGACCGGTGTATTCAATCTCACGCACGAAACCCCTGCAAATGAAACGTTTTCTGTTGCACGCGCATCGCAAGGTGAATACGGTGTTGATGAAGGATTGATTTTTTCATTTCCTTGCCGCACAGAAAATGGAAAATTAAAAGTCGTCACAGGATTAACGCATTCTGATTTTGCAAAAGAAAAATTTAATTTGACGTTGGATGAGTTGAGAAAAGAAAAAGAAGCGGTGAAAGAATTGGGATTGATTTCGTAAATTCGAGCGGAGCGATTCCGAGCCGCGCGCGTGAGCAAGCGTGTACAAACTCTTAATTACCGAAAAATTATTTAGAGCATACACGCTTGCTCACGCGCGCGGCTCGGAATCGCTCGCAAAAACTTTTACTTAATTAGAAGATTTTTTTGTTGCAGTTGCAGCAGCTGTAGGCGCAGCTGCTGCAGCTTGATTTTTTTCTTCTTGTTCTAATGCGCTTTTTAATTTTACTCCCAACCATTTTTTTGCAAAATCATGTCCATCTGTTTTTAAAATCAATTTAATTTCATCGGGAAATTGTTCACGTGTTTTTTCAACACAGGTTTTAATAGATGAATTTTCATCTTTCAATAATTCATTCAAATATTCCAACGCACTTTTTTGTTTTAAGTTTGCTTCATACGCTCGCGAATCAAAAAACCGAAATAAAGATGGATTCGATTCATGTTGTTTTATTTCTCGCACTAAAAATTGATATCGTTTTTTTATTTCTTTTTTAAGATCATCCGGAATATCTTTTCGATCAGTCACAACAAATGAATGACTATGCGCAAAACGTTTTGCTGTCATACCAACATAATCTGCAATAATACCTGCAGAATCTCTATCAATTCGTAACGTTATTTTTGGATCTCCTTTTTCATCATATTCAGTGATCATTGCTGCAGCAATTAATGCATCTTGTATTTCGCGCACTCTTTGCATATTAAAATAAATATTAATTTTTCCTTCAGAAATTCTATCTAATGCAATTAAATTTCCATTCCAATCGATAAGATTATCAACATGCCATTTCATTCCCGTTGATTGAATTAAAAGTGTTTTATCGGGTTGAATTTTTATTTGATACATTTTATCTTGCTCACCCATCCCCACAATCACACCCTCCGGCAACCAATGCAAACAGCGCACTGATCCTGTTGGAATGGATTTCATTTGATTTCCTTCTCTGTAATAAATAAAAGTTCGCCCGTTGATCCACCAACCATCACGCACAGGCGATTCCTTTAAGACATCTGTGTGATGAAAATCGACTTTTAATACATGCCCTTCTCTTTTCACAGTAGAAATTTTTTTTACTGAATTAGAATCAATTTCATATTGATCTGCTTGCGTTTCTTTTTTTATATCTCTCGTACTTGAATGTGGATTTTGTGTATCGAGTGTTTGAAAAACAGTGAGTTGATTTTTAGCATTAATTGAAACGCATGCATCGTAAAAAACCTCTCTTCCACTGTCTGAAAAAAAAGTGGATTGATACGACTGAATAAGTTCTTCGTCAAAATAACGATGGCCACTTTCACTTTTTCTTAAAACACAACACCGATTATCTGCATTAATAGCAAAACAATTTTCTGATTGAGGAAATGAAAGTATTTGTAATTGAGATAAATTTCTTATTTCTATTTTTGTATCGGAAGGAATTATTCTAAATTGATATTTCCCCGCTACATTAAAAAAATAAATTTCTTGAAGTGTGGGAGTAATTGCATTCTCACCAAAACACAGCGCAAATAAATTTGGAGAAACAGACAACACAGTGGTTGTGATGACGCTGTGATTGCCCCATTGTCCTTGTGGTGCACGATAGGTTTGATACAAAACATCAGCTGTTTCCATATCAACAATAGCGATATGAATTTCTTTTCCATACCACCGATCAGTTTCACCACTTTCTGCAATGAGTAATTTATTATCTCCAAGAGGAATATACTTAGGATTTTTAAGTTCACTAATTTTTTTAACATCTTCTTCTTTTAATTGTATTGTGTGAGGTGTTGCTGAAAATGGACTAACCACTTTAGGTTTCTTTTTATCTGCAGCTGTTCCTGCTGCATTACTTTCCGATTGCGCAGTCGTACCTGTTTGTTTTTTATCTTTATCTGATTGACTGGCAGACATAAATGTCTCCTCGTTTTTTAAGGTGTTTTTATAATTATACCTCAGAAACAGGAAGATTTTTTTATATCTTATGGTATACTAAACGTATACATCGTATACTTAGAAGGTAAAAATTATGTCTCACCCACAACATGAATCTCGTCCAGCAGTCACCTTGAGTGTAAGAGTTCCATCTGAAGCAAGAGATTTACTTGAAGAACTCTCTCAAGCAACAGGACGTACCAAATCTTTTTTAGCAGCAGAAGCCATTGAGCATTATTTAGCAGCACATGTTTGGCAAGTAAAAGAAATTGAAAAATCTCTTAAAAAGGCAAATAGCAAAAAAGCTAAATTTATCGAGCATCAAAAAGTGGTTGATTGGTTAAACAGCTGGGGAAATGAGGAAGAAAAGGAACCCCCTAAATGAAAATAGTATGGCTAGATGATGCTATTAATGATTTAAAAGCATTACACAGTTATATTGCGAGAGAAAATCCTTCCGCAGCAAATCGCGTTGCAAAACGCATATTAAAAAGTGCTGATTTATTATTGAATCAACCAGGAATGGGGAGAAAAGGTCGCGTACTTGGAACACGCGAACTTATTATTTCTGGAACACCATTCCTTATTCCTTATCGAGTTAAAAATCAAAAGATTGAAATATTAAGAGTATTCCACTGCGCCATGCAGTGGGATGAAGTGATTTATTAACTTGTAGACTCTCAAAAAATAAATTTATTTTTTAGAAGGTTTTTTTGTTGCAGCTGCAGAAGTAACCGCCGTTGCTGTCGAAGCAGAACTCGATGCTGCTCCAGTTTTATTTTTTCCTTCTCGCGCTAAAGCTTCTTCCACATTTCTTTTCAATTCTGGACGATCATTTAAAAGATATTGCATTTTCTTTGGAAATTTTTCACGCGTTCTTTTAACACATTCTGTCACTGATAATTTTTTGTCTTGTAATAATCCACTTAAAAACTTTGATGCGGCATCGATTTGTTTTTCTTCTTGCACTAAAATTTTATCTAATTCTATTTTCAATTCCGGAAAATTATCTAAAAGATGTTCCATTCCTTCTGGAAATTGTTTACGTGTTTCTTTAACACATCCCGCGATTGATAAATTTTTATCTTTTAATAATTCGTTAAAACATTTTAATGCCTTTTTTTGTTCTAAATCTTGCTGATGTGTAAATGGGCCCGTAGTAAACCGGAACCAAAATCCCCCTGTTTTGTAGTGATTTATTTTCTCCATCAGTTTTGTATAGTTTCTTATTATTTTTTGCCGAAAATCATCTGAGATATCTTCACGATCTGAAACGGGAAACCGCATAAAAAAATATCGATTAGGAACACCGACATATTCAGCAACCATCTTTGCTGTATCTGCACCCATAGCTGTTGCAGCTATAACAGCAGTTTGAATTTCGGGTGATGTAATTTTTATATTATCTACATTTAAACGAATGCGAATAATTCCTTCGTCCACTTGAGTTAATCTCACCCAATTACCTTCCGGATCAATCTTACTGCTGAAAGAACTTTTCATGTCCCACGGCGCATTTGTAAAAATAAGCTGAGAAACGAGTGTATTATCTGACGAAATCTTTATTTGATATATTTTCATGTTGTTATTCTCTTTATCATCATACCCAAGAATAGAGCCATCGGGTAACCACGCGAAACATTTTACGGGTGCAATTGAAATTGATTTCATTTCATTTTCTTCTCTGTAATAAACACACTCTTCTGTTGTTCTTATCCACCAATTATCACGCACAGAAGATTCCATCATTTGATCAGAAGAAGAACTGAGCGAAATGATTAATGTATGAGGATTTTCATTGACACTCATTTTGCTATCGTTATCACTGATATTGATATCAAATTGTTTCACACGCGTTCCTTGATTTTTTTTCGCCTCATGAAAAAAAACAGTCAATTGATGATGTGAATTGAGTGTAATAAAAATTACATATTTATCACCTGGCTGATACGGTTGAATGCAAGTTTCATTTCCTTTTCTATCTATTATCCAACATTCAACACCCGTATTAATAACGAAGTAATCTTTTGTTTTTGGAAATAAACGTATTTGAACTTGGCCTGCTATGCAAATAATTCTTGTAGAAAATTTTTTTTCAAATTGAACTGCTCCTGTGTCATCACAAACTTGAATCATTTTTAGAGCGCGAGAAGAACTATCAATATAGTAAATTCCATATAAATGAGGAGAAACAGAAACCACACCCACATATTCTTTTGGATTTGATAATTTTTGATCTCGATAAGAAATAGTAGCTGTTGCTAAATCAATAATAGCAAGAGTGCGTAGAGGACGAATATCCTGAATTGCAGCTCCCCATAATAAAAAATTTATCGAACGACTCTTTGCATATGCCAAACCCACTACAAGTAATTTTTTATTTGCGAGGGAAATAAATTCTCTGCTATGTATTTGATCGATAAACTCACGATCTTCTTCATCCAATCTCACATCATAAAAACCGTGACCAAAAGCAAAAGGCCGAATAATTTGTTTCGTTTTATCGGAATCTGCTGCTGCAGCTGCGGAGTTAGGTGCCGCTGCTGCTGTTTCATTTTTCGTACCTGTTTGTTTTTTATCTTTATCTGATTGACTGGCAGACATAAATGTCTCCTCGTTTTTTAAGGTGTTTTTATAATTATACCTTAAAACGACAGTTTGATCGTCGTCCTGAGGCATGCTTTTTGCCGAAGGATCTCCATGGAGATCCCTCGACATAAAAAGCATGTCTCGGGACGACACTTGTAGATTCCCCAAAAATTCGCAATACTAGCTCACCAAAAAAAACACGAGAATTTCCCATGGAATTAACCATTATTCAAAAAGTTGCTATTTGGGCACTCCCCCTTTTATTTGCAATTACACTTCATGAAGTGGCGCACGGTTGGGTTGCATCTTTTTTCGGAGATCAAACAGCACGATTGCAAGGACGACTCACTTTAAATCCGATTAAACATATTGATTTAATCGGCACGATTATTTTACCTATAATTATGCTGCTTTTTAGTAATTTTGTTTTTGGTTGGGCGAAACCCATTCCGATTGATAGCAGAAATATGCATCATCCACGACGTGATACTGCGATTGTTGCAGCAGCCGGTCCGCTTTCTAATTTTTTAATGGCAATCTTTTGGGCGGGCATTGCAAAGGTTGGATATCTTTTATTAAAAGGAAATGCGTGGTTTGGTGTGCCACTTTCTTACATGGGTGAAGCGGGGATTATGATTAATGTTGTGTTGGGTGTTTTAAATATTATTCCGATTCCACCATTGGATGGTGGACGTGTGTTAATGAATTTATTACCGGGCAGAATGGGATATTTTTTTTCGCGTATTGAACCGTATGGATTTTTTATTTTAATTTTTTTACTTGTGACAAATACATTATCGTTTGTGATGAATCCGCTGATATTTTTTATTATTCGAATGATTTCTGCGATTTTTGGACTGTAATAAATTTTTTGTTTCGCCCTTTCAGGGCTCCAAACATTTACGTTGTTTTTACCCAGGGTTGCGGGCGCAAAAAGCGCGCCCTTAACCCTGGGCTAGTAAAGCTTTTAGGCCTTCGGCCTCGCGGGAATTATTTTTTAATTTGAAACCCCAGCGATATCTCTATAAAAAATTCCCGTCGCATTATAAATCCACGGCAATGTCCAAATATAAGCGATTCCTAACGTCAACACACTCGCTACTGCAATTAAAAAAAGTGTCACGAGGAAAAAAAATGTTCTTACGAAATGGTAGCTGATAATTTTTCGCGATGCTTCTAACGCAGGCCAAATAAATAATTTTTTTTCAACAATCAAAGGAACATATAAATAATAACTCACAATGATATAAGCAAACACTAAAAGGAAAACAAATGACACCCAAAACACATCTGCAAAATAAAAATCAATGGTACTAATCGCAGTTGTTAAAACAGGTAACACCCAAAGACGTTTCCAATAACCAAAATAAGAAAAAATAGATTTTGCAGGAAGCACTTGATTCACAGAATGTTTAATCACGACCATTAAAACGCCTGCAAAAATAGGCTGAAATAAAAAAATACTTAACA
>Ga0207084_1057_pt1 | contig 27646 bp, 20 predicted proteins | sample Alteio_BWMinHeat_55_FD_153543 | JGI IMG/M metagenome (GOLD analysis project Ga0207084, IMG submission 153543) | Enriched cells from forest soil in Barre Woods Harvard Forest LTER site, Petersham, Massachusetts, United States -... | ecosystem: Environmental > Terrestrial > Soil > Temperate forest >...
AGATTGTCGGGCAAAGTATGTAATGCCAAATTTCTCTTTCAAAGGGTCAGATATTTTTTTAATAGTATTTAAATATTTTCTCGAAATATGTGTAATATCATTTAATTCCACATGCATAAAGGAACCTATTTATTTTCAAGTCAAGTGTAGTATGCCTAAGTAATTCATCTTATCAGATTAAAATTGTGCCAGCAACTTAAATCTAAGGAAGCTAACATACAATATATTTTGGCCGTGTTTATTACGGCTTTTATACCGTCAGCATAAAAACTATTCTTTTTCGTATTAAACATGGGGGAAATATATGCCCGTAGCAAAAGCAAATAATATCGACCTCTGGTATGAAACATTTGGGTCAAAAGAAAATACGCCTTTATTACTGATAATGGGAGCTTGCACCCAGGGAATATTATGGCCAGACGAATTCTGTATGGAACTAGCAAAAACGGGTTTTTTTGTAATTCGATATGACCACCGAGATACAGGCTTGTCCACTTGTTTTAATTTTGAAACTCATCCCTACAATCTCTATGACATGATGTTAGACGCTGTAGGTCTCCTAGATTTTTTGCAGATTAAGGATGTTCATGTGCTTGGATTGTCACTGGGCGGGGTAATAGCTGAATTACTTGCTGTAAATTATTCGAAACGCGTTCTCAGTTGCACTTTAATTGCATCTTCTTGTGATTTCAGGCCTATGAACCTCGCCTACGCAGGATTGCCTCCTGAAGAGAATACCTTATCACGCACAAAGGATGTCTATCTCCAGTGGATAGAAAAATTCACAAGCCAACCCCCTCAGACTTTTGAAGATGATCTCGAATTTCGTCTGGAAGGGTGGCGAATTTTAAATGGGTCTAAAATTTCCTTCGAAGAATCAACCTACCGCAAAATACACAATGAATTCATTAAAAGAATTAAAAATCGTGAGAGTCTCACAAATCACCTTTTCGTTTGCCGAAACTCAGAGGCTACTATAAAAAATATTCCTCAAGAAGTTCGGGTACCCTGTTTAGTTTTGCATGGGACAGAAGATCCCATTTTCCCTCCCGACCACGGCCAAGCGCTTGCAGATAAAATTAAAAATTCGCGTTATCATCTTATCGATGGTTTCGGCCATGTGCCAAATGGGTATTTTTATGACTTTATTATTGAATCTGTATACAATTTAGCCTTTAAGAACAGGTAGATTAATGGTGTATTTACACATAACCATGATAACTAACTCATGCCTTCATGATTGGGAGATTTATAACTCACTTAAAATGAGTCTAAATGAACACAGAGTTTTATTAGATGGGGTTAAGATGAAATTACATTCATTACAAACACGATAAAAGGGCTGTGTAACTTTTGTGTAAATGAGTTGTGCTTTGTCGTGCTCGGTCATGCAATTTTAGGGGGTGAATTCTATAGTGTAGCGCGACGAAAAGTCTTCCAATGCTGTATAAACACTTCCTGAGGTGTTTGGTACCCCAGACATTTTCTCGGGGTGTTGTTCACCAATATTACTATTCTATCTAAATCCTCTTGGCTAGTCTTGTCTATGAGGTGTTTTTTGGGTAAATAACGCCTGAGACGCCCATTCATATTTTCATTGCTTCCACGCTGCCAAGGAGAACGAGGGTCGCAGAAAAAGCCTTTGCATTTTGTTTTGTGTTCTAAATAGGGATAGCCCATGAACTCCGACCCTTGATCCAATGTCAGGGATTGCCATATTTTTCTTGGAGAAGAAATAATGGCATTGCAAATTTTTTTGATAACTGCTGGACTTGTTTTATTTTCATTTTTTCGTAGGCATAAGAAACGACTTTTTCTTTCAACAAGTGTTGAGACGCATGATATCTGATTTTTTGGGAAATGGATTGTGTCGCCTTCCCAATGACCTAAAGTATTACGTAGATTTACTTCTTCTGGTCGATGCACAATATTTCGCTGTAGAAGATGGGTTTTCTGGTGAATTTTTCGTGTATTACGACATCCTCTCTTAGGATTTTTTCTGGGAAGGAGCTGGTAGAGATTATTTTTCTTATGTTGATAAACATATCGATATATGCTTTCATGGCAGGCATAAAAATCTGCTTTTATATTGAGCATCCGACCCGAAATTTGTTCTGGACTCCAACCTTTTGAAAGACCATCAAGAATGAATTTATTCAAACTAGCAAGGGTATCAATTTTATTAGGGGGATGAGGGTGACGTTCTTTTGCTAGCGCCTGGGCTTTACCGGGCATATAACGTTCACCTTTAGTATTTCTTTTGATCTCCCTGTAAATGGTTGAGCGATGTCGTCCCGACCTTTGAGCAATAGTATCAACCTTGGTTCCCATAGATAGGAAGGTAGAAATTAAGCATCGCTCCCTCATATTCAAATGTGTATAATATCTCATGCGGCAGTCCCCTTTGCTGATAGTTCAAAATTTGCTAAGATTATGAATATACAGCAAAAAACTGTCGCTCTTCTAATTAGAATTCAAGTCTGGCTTCGAACCAGGTGGTCGGGAGTTCGAATCTCTCCGGGCGCGCCAGAATTTCCCTTATATTTCAATAGGTTACACGAATAGTTTTGTTTCGTACCTTGTCGACAACATGTTGACTGTGGGGATTTTGTGGGGATTACAATTAGCGGAGCAAGAGATTTTATATGGGAAACAAACCTTCTGAAATTACACATCTCGGTGCATTTACTGAATTGGAAACATTTGTTAGATTGTTTGATCGACTGGCTTATATTGAAAAGCAAATAAATCAAGTAAAAATATTAAGGCAATTAATCTTAGAGCCTACTTTTAGTAATGTATTGCAAACTCATGGGGTTGATTTTTTCAATATGACCCGTGTTTATACAGAACATGTACACTTTTCCTATAGAAGTATGTTTCAAAAGTCTAGATGGGAAAAAGGTATTTACGCTCATATATCGCCATCCGCATATGACTACAATGATGGTCAATTACAAGTGCATAATGAAATTATTAGTCACGTTAATACTGTGATAGGGCATCAAGATATTGATGGTAATAATCGAATGATGTATCCGCCTATAACAGATAAAAATGGCGAGGAAAAGTATGCAATGTTTAATCATTTAAAATATCATGTTGACAGTTTGGAATCACATATCAATTCTATGAAAAAAGCCATTAATTTCACCTCTTCTTTAAAATTTGGAAAAACATTGGTTTTATTTTGAAAAATATTTTTCTATATGTTTTTGAGCTTGAAAAGTTTAATGGCTTTATAGTTTATCTAAATAATGCCATATTTTTTCTAAAATTTTGGTAAAAGGAGGCTGCTGTTCGAAGTATAAGGCTGCCTTTTCCTGATATTTTATTGCATATAAATTTTTAACGTCATTGTTTGGGAATGTAAAGGCTGCATTCTTTGATAAGTTTTTTTCATCAGATGCTCTAAATCGATTTTCTTTGTGGAGGTAATATGCTTCACTGCCTATAAAGTTTAAAATACGATCATTTGCCAGTAGCTGGTATACATCATAATAATGCCTGAGAAAGTTATTAGGGAAGGTGCCTTTTTCTTGTTGATTTCTATACTTGGTAGAAATTGTTTGCAGTTTTTCAACAAAGGTATATTCTGGGCAATAGCATTTCACACCAACAGCTCGGTTATCGACAATATCAAGACCAAGAGTTTTGGCTTTTTCATAAGCCCAAGAAGTGATTGATTTTGATAGGTTGGAAGTTGTTTGATCGAAGCCTACCTCTAACAAAACGCCAGTTTTTATATCCGGTAGGCTAGCAAATAGGGCATCGTATTGAGCAATGATGCCTGCATTTCTCATTTTCTCTTCATCATCGAAGCTTGGATCTCGTTCAAATGTTAGGTTGGGTATAGATAAGGAACTGGCGAGTTTATCAAAAAAGTGTTTTCTGCCTTGAATATGGGTATCCTTATCATGATTTTTACCGGTTTTAACGTTATCATCGGGGTGTGGATGAAAATGAATGTCTATGTCCTCACTAAACCTATTGATAATTCCGAAACCCTTAGAAAGAGAGGTTCCACCTTTGAGTTCAAAATTAAAGCCTTGCTGAATTAAACCCCATAAGGTATGCATTATCCAATAATCTTTTTCTACTAGAATAGGCAAAATATTTTTCTCTTGAGCGGTTATTTCAAGTAATTCTTTTGCATCAGGCAATTGATGCAGAAATAAATCAGCCATATCAGTTAATGATCCCTTGTATAAATTTCCTTGTGCCAACTTTACCATACCATTTTGATAATTGCTTTAATTTTTCTAAATCGAATGATGATAATTTTTCTTTAACATGCTTTTTTACCTCTTCAGGGCTATCGGTAACCTCAGACAAATTATTTAGTAAATCCACGAGCAAAAACTCCCTACTTAATTCTGTGGGAAAGCCTTTATTTGGTCTTTGAAAATCAAATAGTTTATTTCCCAACCGGACTTCTTCATGGCGTTTTCGGTTGTAAACAACCATTTTGTTGTAAAGTTGGGATAGACCAAGTTGAAGGTTATTATAGTCATTCCAACTAAAAAGCAAAAAAGGGTCATCTTTTAGGAAAGTATTTACTAAATCAAAGTCATTAGGGGGTAACTCTCCAAAGCGTGATTTTTTAGGGTAGTAATAAAGCCCGGGGGCTACTTTTTTTAAGGTACCCATCTTAGATAAGGACAGTAAGTCTCGATCAACTGCCTTTGTATAAGGCATAAGGGCTTCTCGGCGGTAAACTTTGCCTGTCTCTAAATGACTCATTAATTTTAAGGTGCTTCTCATATTTATACATCTTAGTCAGTTTCAGTAAAAAACGCAAGTATTTTTTATAAAAAAACATGCATTTTAAGCGACTCTACACGCAGTCATATAGCTATTTCGATAAAAAAGCATTGTGGGGATTTTGTGGGGATCAGCTATGCATAGTTGTGCATGGTCATGCAAATATAGCGGGCGCAATGGGTACATTTTTACAATAAAATCAAACACTTAGAAAAAATGGTTACTAAACTAACCAATCTGCAAAATTTTAGACTGTGTCACTTTTGTGCACATTAATGTAGCTATTTAAGCTTCTCAAAAATTTACACATTATGCAATAAAACCGCATAATTTCAGGAAAAATTTAATTATAAAGATGGAGAGTACCTGGGTAATAGACAGATTCTCGTTTTATGTAAAAAGTTATTAATCAAACCTATTCTGATGTGCGCAGATAGTTTTCAAGGATTCAACTAAAAAATTGACTGCATCTGTTTAGTTTGATAACATTTATTATTGATTCTTAACCATTTTTAAGTCTGTTCTAAATTACAAGCATCAAAATATTGAATGTATAATTCGAGAGTTTCAAATCATGAAAAGAATGTCAATAGAAGAAATGAATGAAAAAGCTGAGCCTGTAGGGTACAGAATAAAACGTTACGTTCCATTCCCTTTAAAACCAGATGAACTAAAACATTCAAGTCCCATTTTTCAAGCCATTATTGATGATAACCTCGGCAAGGTTCAACAATATGCTAGGGATTCTGGAGACATGTTTGTCGTTTCAGCAATACATCAGTGGTCCTTATTGGATGTCGCTGCAATGTATTCAAAGGGATCTATTGTCGATTTCTTATTAACTCAATATTCAACCACCCCTCACATTGCCATTTTTAGATCAGTATTTAAAGGTGATCTTAAAGAAGTCCAAGAATATGTAGCAAATGGTGGAGATCTTACTGTTACTCTCCCCAACGGACGCAAATTACTAGACGCCGCTATATTAGCAGCGGATGAGGAAGCTGTTTTAAATTGTTTACTCAGCGTTGAGGCAACCTGGTCTTGGGCGGAAGATCCTCAGAGTCTTTTTTATCAGCTATACAAAAATGAACACAACCAAGTTTATACAGAAGACAGACATACGCTAAACCTTGCATTGGCACATGGTGTCAGAAGCCCTCATCTTATTCAAAATGTTGAAACACTGAGATTTAATCATGTATTTTCTAATTTACTTTTTTTAAATAAACGTCTTATTCTTGAACTCGAAACTGATAAAGGCCTAACACCTCTGCTGGTGGCTGCCGAAATTAGTCTTGCAATGGTAAAATTGCTAGTACGACACGGGGCAAACCTTAGGCATAGATGCAAACAAAAATTTTCTGTTGTTGAACGTGCCCTATTTGGTAATCAACCAGAAGTGGTTCGTTATCTGGCTACTACCTGTGGAAGGCCTCTTGACGTTCCTCATCCAACAACGGGCGATAGCTTATTTTCTACTATAATTAAGGTAGAAGTATCAGGAAGGCCACTCACCTCTGAAAACAAACTAAACTTATTTAACCTTTTGATTGAGCTCGGCGCCGATGTCAATGCTAAAAATAAAGACTATCAAAATGCTTTCTGTCATGCTTGTAACAACAATGAAACCAATCTCGCCTTGCGTTTAATTGAAGCCTCTGCAGATGTTGATCAATTCTATGCTAAGCCTGGCGCACCTAAAAGCTGTTTGTCGATGGCTTGTAGTTTTGGTGGTTTGGCACTGGTTCAATCAATACTGCGAGTTCAAAAGCGTAAGGTATCTCAAAATCCACAGTATGCAAAAATAACACTGAAGGATAGATTCGAGGCATATAAGATAGCTTTACTGTTTGCTGTGAAAGCTAAACCGTTCCAACCAGCAATGGTGGATTTACTGTTTAATCCAGAAATTTCTCCCTTACCCCAAGAAGAAATCAGATATGCTGCACTTGCTATTTTTCATCACTGCACAAGCGATGTAACTAAAGATAAACCACCTCAACAAAACACTCAATATCTTCTATATAAATATCTTCAGTTGGGATTCACATTTTCAGACAAAGATAGTAAAAAAGAAATAGCTTTTCTGAAAAAGATTGCTGAATATTTTACAATGTTAGACCTTTGCTGTATAGTCGAGGCTGATGATGAGGGTAATCAGTATATAAGTTTTCGGTTTCCAAATCTTTTTAAATTTAACAAAACGAAAGGTGGTTTTGAGGGTAGATTTACACCAACCTCATTATCTGAATGTTTGCCTAAACTATTTTCTCGTCTAAGCGAACATCCAGAAGAAGATTTTACCCCCGAGACATTTGCTCAATTTGTTTTAGAAATATACCCGGAAATCAAAGATGCCTTAAGAGCAGAAATTGAAAAATCAATCGAAAGTTTGACATTGTCATTTGACGATCCTAAGTACGACTTAGATTTTGAGAATGCTCTCAAAAAGGTTGAAACAAAACATCGTGAATTAACAGACAAAATTGCCTTGCTTCAAATTTCTTTAGATGCGGAGAAGGATAGAGTCCAGCAGTTAAAGCAAAATATCCCCTCTCAAAAGCCACAAAAGAAGCCTCTTGATGAAAGACAATTAGCTGCCCATCAGGCCACATTAGAATCAAAAAAAGCAGAATTAGACATGCTTCTTAAAATGGCAAAGGACTTCAAAATTCAAGCAGAACAGCTTAAAGAATCCTATGTTCAAAATTGCGATCTAAGGATCGCCGAAATACTTAGACTCTTACTTCAAAGTGAATCTGTCAAGGCTCACAATATACTATCAACTATGCAGGAAGAGTTAGGAAAATATGAAAAATTTTACAAATATATAGATGGTCGACAAAATGTTTTAAAAGGCATTGAAACGAAATTGAATGAATTAGCTGATGAGCTCTCTCTCAAACCGTACAGTAGAGCATTAGAACAGGAAGATAAAAAAAATAGGGAATTACAGGCTCAGACACAAGGCGAGCAAGAAAAATTGAAAGCCATCACATTACAACAAAAAGAAGCCGCCCAACTTGAAGCAAAAAGAAAAGCCGAAGCTAAAAAAGCCAGAAAACAAGCTTTTAAACTAAAACAAAAAGCCTATGAAGCACAAAAGGCTCTTAACTTAGCACATGAACAAAAGTTAAAAGCTGATGCGATAGCAACACAAGCTTCTAGCGAGAAGCCTTCTTTCCCTGATCCCCTTTTATATCAAGCACCAGCGCCAGGACAATTAGGCAAAATCACACAACTCCAAGAAAATATGGATGTCTTGCATGAAATCAGTTTATTAGAAAATATCCTGAAAAAACCTAAAAATGTTAAACTTAAGGACAAGCCCGCTTATTACCATACAGAACGACGTGCTATTTTAGGCTTATTCGCACGAATCATGGAATTCATTAAAGATTTGAAAGGGCCTAAAGAACCTGTACCAGCTGATCTGGCTTCCAAGCTTAGAGTCTATCTCTTTAAAGGTAAGCAAATTAGACCTGCCGATGAAAATGATATTAAGGAGTGCGCTGAACTCAATGCCCATATCAAAGATATGGTTCAAAAGTTAATTGGTTATTATCGAAAAGAAAAAGAAAAACCTTCACGTGCCAATATTACCGTAGTAGAATTGAAACAAAAAGTCGGATCAGATTTATTTTCTAAGATTATAGATGAATCTGAAAGTATGAGCCCCAAAGAGAAATGTGTTCCCATGAGTTATGAAGATTATAGGCTAGAAATTGTCCGCACAGAAAAAGAGCTGGAAGAAGAGGATCAATTATTGCGCGGAGTGCTAGATGAACAAGTGCTCGGATGGGCGACGGGCTTCTCCCTAGCACGGCTAGGTTCCATGGCTGCAGGACTGCGTGATAATCATCATGCCCAGTATCGTAAAGACAAAAATAGGGCCAAATATGATTACTATATTCAATTTGGTAATCAATTCCGACATGAAGCTCGATTACCCAATGAAGTGATTTATCAAGTACCTAAGAGTGGATTCAATCCACTAACAACGAAGAATTAGCATTTTGAGTGCTGCGCTGTATCAAATTTGTCGTAACTAGTGTATTATGCGGTTTTTTAAATTTTAGTCACGTGTAGTGAGAATTGCTAAATTTCATGCAACTCCAGCAATTGGACCATGAGCTATAACAATTTCCCCTTCCAAGGTTCACCTAATAAATGTGGGAAAATACTATCTCTAACCAGAGATGATGCCTGATTTATATCCCAATGGTCATTTTCTCTTAGAAGTGGCTTTATATCGTTGCAAAAGTTCGAATCTGATAGCTTCTTGGATAAATCGTAAACTATAAAATTTCAATGAAAAACGTCGAATTTTAAATGTTTTCAATCAATAAAGCATTGTGTCACTTTTGTGTCAATGAGTGCTGCTCAGTTGTGCACGGTCATGCATTCGTAGAGGGATCTATCAGTCAAGTTGTGCAGTTCTGCTGCTGAGTAATGAGTAGTAATTCGGCCTGATTTATGACCCAATAGATCTTGGCGGTCTTCATAACTCACCCCGGCGGCGCGTAAACGGCGACCGAAGGTGTGTTTAAGATCATGGACTCTGACTTGAGGCAGCCCTACAAGTTTCCTAACCGCTTCCAAGCCGTGTTATTCATTCTTGTGACAGAGTCGCCTTTATACGAAAATACGTACTCCTGATGTATACCTCGTAATTGTTCAATGACGGCTTTTGCAGCATCATTAAGTACGATTAAACGATCTTCACCATTTTTCACCAATTGTGTCCGTTTACCTTGTTTCACAATATGGCTTGGAATAATGAATACGCTGGTATTTAACTCCGGCACCCGTATTTCCCATTTCCATTTTAATTGACACACTTCTTGTTCACGACAGCCCGTATTTACTTTAAACATTGCCATTTGTCGCAAATGATTTGGCAATTTATTAAATAATAGGGTTTGTTCATCCCAAGAAAGCGGATAAGGATCACGTGCATCATGAATTGTTAAAAGCTTAATTTTGAATGTGTTTTGAATCCAAGTTAAGCCATTTTCATCAATCCAAAGGGTACTTGCTAAATTAAGGATATGCCTAACAACTTCTAAAGCATTGTTGATGGTCTTTGTTTTTCGACCCGACGCTTGCCTAGCCTTAATGAAAGATAACAATGTACCGTTGTGCACTTGTTCCAATGTCAAATTGCCTATAAATTGACAAAGAAGTTTAAGGTGGTCGGCATGGCTTATTGAAGACTTGATGGGGTCCTTAAACAAAATCGTTAAGCTGTTGGAGACGCAGGGGGAGCAGTAGTAGGCATGGTTCTCATGCCCAGCCGGTTATTGTGTTATTCTCCCGATCGAGCAATAGCGCTACCAGGATACGGATATAATGTAGATCTTTACGCCTTTGTAGAAAAGGTTTGTCAGGATGGTAAATTTCGCTTGTCAATCAACTAACATCCATGGTGGTTTTAAGCAAATGTTAGGATTATTTTGTGCGAAGCAATAAGGGGTGTGTCGTGACGCTAGAAGAACTTAAAAGTTTGATAAAAAATGAATCCATTGATGTCGAGTTTAAGTCTACTACGGGTGAAATTAAACAAGCCTGCAAAACCATCTGTGCTTTCTTAAATGGTAACGGTGGTGTTGTTTTTATTGGCATTAAAAACGATGGGCGTATAGTAGGGCAAATGGTGACGGATAATACGCGACTAGAAATTGCAAATGAATTGGCGAAATTTGACCTCCTGCGAATATCAAAGTAGACTATGTTCCTGTTACTGAAGACAAACAAGTCATTCTTCTGCAAGTCACTAAAGGCCATCATAAGCCCTATGTTTATGATGGTAAACCGTACGAAAAATTTGAGTCTAGCGAAAGGAAAATGAGTCAAGCGCGGTATCACCAGTTATTATCACAACAAAATCAAGTTAATCATTCTTGGGAACGTTTTGATGCTGAAAACTATGCATTAGATGATTTAGATCATAATTTAATCCTGGGTGTTGTGCGTAAATCTGTAACAAAGGAACGCCTCAACGAAATGGCAATGCGGGAAGAGGTTCCAACAGTATTAGAAAAGTTACAATTAATTGAAAATGGACGGATTAAAAACGCAGCGGTAGCTTTATTTGGCAAAAAATTTCTACCTGATTATCCACAATGTCATATCAAAATGGCGCGTTTTAAAGGGGTGGATCGTCATGAATTTTTAGATAATGAATTTATATATGGCAATATTTTAGACTTAATAGAGTCATCAGTCTTGTTTGTAAAACGACATCTCCCCATTGCCGCAAGGATAATTCCGGGGAAATTAGAACGGGAAGAAACTCCTTTGATCCCCTCGGATGTTATAAGAGAAGCAATTATCAATGCATTTTGCCACCGAGATTATGGTGTATATGGGGGATCCGTAAAATTAGCGATCTACGAGGATCGGATGGAGATACAAAATAATGGTGGACTTTTACCCGGGGTAACCATTGAAAAAATTAAATCAGGATATTCTAAGCTGCGTAATCCGTTAATAGGGGATATTTTGTTCAGAGCAGATTATATTGAGGAATGGGGTAGAGGTGTTAAGGAAATTTTTGGTGAACTTAAAAAAGCGGGAGATCCTGAGCCTGAATTTCATTGCGATGAATATGATTTTCAGGTGACATTTAAATTTCCTGTTAGTATGAAACCAAAAGTCGTATTAATAGACGAACTTGATAAGTCTTATACGAATTTACCCGAAAGGCAAAAAGCAATTATCGATGTATTAAAAAATAATGAGGGCCTGCGGTCTACAGATATTTTGAAACAAATGGCAATCCCCATCTCTGACAGAACTTTGAGGCGAGAACTAGCGGCACTTAAAAAACTAGGCATTATTGACTCAAGCGGGCATGCCTGGACTGCTGTTTGGTTTCTTAAAGGCCAAATGACCAAATGATTAAAAAATCTTGCGGCCATCTTGCGGCCATCTTGCGGCCATCTTGCGGCCATCTTGCGGCCATCTTGCGGCCATCTTGCGGCCATGAGCAGTTTTAGGGTAATTTTAGTAATGCAGAATCACCGTGAATATTCACCCTTTATATCGTAATCTTAGTTATAAAACTAAAAAAATTGATTGCCTAATTGTTGTCCTTTATAATCTTTAATCACTTTTTAAAGGGAGTCCTATGAAATGTCTCAGCTAACACTTTACATTGGGAACAAAAATTATTCTTCATGGAGCTTCCGTGCATGGCTTGCTTTAAAATCCATTGATCTACCCTTTAATGAAATTCTTATTCCTTTAAGACGTTCAGATACTAAGAGCAATATCTTGAAAGTTTCCTCTTCTGGCTTTGTTCCTTGTTTGCATCATGAATCAATAAAAATTCATGATTCTCTAGCAATATCGGAATATGTGAGCGAATTGTGTCCCAAGAAAAATTTATTCCCTGCAGACAAACATGCAAGAGCAATGGCACGGTCGATTTGTGCGGAAATGCATTCAAGTTTTTCTAATTTAAGAAATGAAATGCCAATGGATATGAATCATAGAGAACAAAAAATACCTAGTGACGCAACACAAAATGATATTAATAGGATATTATCAATTTGGAAAGGAATCAAAGAAGAATTTGGTGAAAGCGGAGATTTTTTGTTCGGATCTTGGAGCATTGCTGACATCTTTTTTGCACCTGTTGTAAGCAGATTCATTAGCTATGGAGTGAATACTCAAGGATTTCAGAACTATATTGAAACTGTATGCCAGAATGATTTATATCAAGAATGGTATAATGCTGCAAAAACGGAAATCACCGTATGAATTTTTTACGATCAATCCGAAATGAAATTTTTTAAACCACTTTGTTTCTCCTGGAGATATATGGATAGCTTTAATCTACGTTACAAGGCTTTGAATTTAATCAGTAGTCGTCTATTATGAAAGCACTAAAAATTTATATTGCTATTCATTTGCTGTTAAGTTTTACAACTAATGCCTGCTATGCAGCGCCAGAAAAAATTGAGGGTGCTTTACCTAAGGTAAACGCAGGTATAACGATTGAAACAGAAACCTTAAAAACTGAAATTCAAACATGTCTACATGATTATTATGTGAATCGTAAACCAAGCGGCACTATTCTTGTCTCGGTTGAAAATAGTATTATTGAGACGCAAAGCTTTGGTTATGCTGATAAAAATTTAAATATTAAAAATTTGACTAATACGCAGTATTTGATAGGATCTATAACAAAACAATTTACCGCAGCAGCATTATTAAGAGCATTATATGACAAAGCACTTTCAGGTGGGTTAACCGATAATAATGCCTCAGCTTTAGAGAAAAAATTAGGGAAATATTTACAAGAACCTATTTCTCACTATTTACCAGCAAATCACACTATTTGGTCTGGAGATATGCCTAAATGGGCTACTACAATCACCGTACATCAATTGCTAACACATACATCTGGTATTCCAAATTTCACATCCTTACCTGAATATCAAAATAGCATCGAAAAACCATTGGAAGTGTCTGGAGTTGTTAACTATTTTAAAGACAAAAGTCTAGATTTTGAGCCTGGCTCAAGGTATTCATATAGCAATTCAGGCTACCTTCTGCTTGGAGAGATTGTTCAACAGATTACTGGCGAACCCCTTAACGTTTACATGCATAGTGTTTTCTTTAAACCATTAGACATGACTTCAACCATTTTTGTAACAACAGGAACTGTAAATGATTTAAAAAAATCAGGCCAGGATTTTAATAATCTTGCGCGCGCTTATAAATTTGATATTGTTGCAGAACATCCTGTTCCTGTAGAATTTGAAAAATATGAGCAAATGCAAATGCAGATGCCTAGAGGTGCCGGCAGTTTGATTTCGTCGGCCCCAGATCTGCTGAAATGGAATAACTCACTTTACGCAGGAAAAGTAATACCAAATTTTTTACTGAAAATTATGCTCACTCCATATATAAGCAAGGATGATAAAAATAAATATTATGGATATGGTATAGTCATCAATGAATCTGAGCGATTAAGCATATACTATAGCCATAATGGCAGCATACCTGGTTACCGTTCTAATCTTGTATATATACCATCACTTAAGTTAACAATTATATGCCTAACCAATCTTGTCGCAAGTGAAGATAAACTGGAACAAGAAATTAAAGAGATTGAAAATAAATTAGCAACCGGACTCAGCAATAAGGAGAGAAATGCCAAAATTGATGCTGAATTGATTAAAAAATACCCGGTATATAGTCGTAATGAGGAATTATACAATACTCGAGGCATTGTAGATTACTTTATAAAGCGATTGGAAGTTGGGCATTGACAGATATTACTTACTAGATACAATTGTGAATTGTAAGCAAAGTTAGGTGTTTTGGATGGTAGAAAAAAAGTTAACTAGTGGCAGAGTAACTTCTGGTGTGGCGAGAATTGGAAATACCATACACAGGCCGCAGGGTGATCATAGCCCATTTGTTCATAGGCTTCTCAAGCATTTAGAAGGCGTGAGGTTTGAGGGGGCGCCTAGATTTCTAGGCGTAGATGAATTTAACAGTGAGATCCTCAGTTATATACCTGGTGACGTCCCGCCAGATCTACAAGATTGGTCCGATAACCAATTAGTAGCGGCAGCAAAGCTGATTCGAGGATATCATGATGCAACCGCTGGATCCGATCTTACATCCAACATGGAGGTGCTATGTCATAATGATTTAACACCTTGTAATACAGTCATAGTGAATAAACTTCCGATTGCATTTATTGATTTTGATGTTGCGAAACCTGGGCTAAGGAAGCGTGATTTAGCTTATGCTGTTTGGATGTGGTGTTGTTTAGGCGAAGAAGAAGTAGAGCCAGAAGAACAGGGGAGAAGGATTAAACTCTTCTGTGATGCTAATGGACTTGAAACCCGTAAAAATTTTATCGATGAAATTATTGAAATTCAAAGAGAGCATATCCTCAATTATCAGAGAAAGGGTCGCGCCATCCATGGCGCTCTCTACGGGCCTCCTTCGGGGCGTCTTGTCTTTTAAGTAGGTCTAAGGGATCTTGCCTTAAATTCCTTGAACAGTTCAGCGGGTGTTTTTTCTTGTGCTTTTTGAGTTTCCCAACGTTTTTTTATGGATACTAAATTGCTCGAATCAGAAAAATGCTCTTCATAAAAGGCAATAAAATCATAGCCTTGCTCTGCTGCCATATGCAAAGGCAACTTTCCAGAATAATCAGCAATCTCACAACTAGCACCTGAACGCAGTAACTGTTCTAGCATATCGTCTCTTTTTTCTGCAGGAAACTCTTTTTCAAATATGCAATGTAAGGCAGATCTTCCTGTGGTTTCATCAATGGTATTTACATTTAAATCTAGATCTGAAGTATCATCTACTAAAAAATCCTGCAATTCTTCTACGTTTCCGTCTTTTACAAGCGTGAAAAATTTTTCTCTACGGTCATTATTTTTTTTGTCAGACACAGCTTTAGAACTTTCTGTATCATCTTCAAAAGTTTTCCTTTCATGTTCTTTATCTTTTTCTGAACCTTTCGCTGAATCTGTTGCCATAGTTTTGGCTTGGAAACTAAAAGTAAGAACTGAAAGTTTCTTTTCTGGTGGTGTGGAATTGCTCTCATCTACTGTGTCTACTGCGCCTACTGCACCTACTGTATCTTTTCCTAATTTTTGCAGAACTACTTCATTGATAACTGTAACTAATTTATTACTTTTTATTACATCCACCAAGGCCAGTGCGCCTTCATCCGTTAAAATCATTGTTGTTAGATCTAACTTAAAATGTGTTTTTTTGGTTTTTAAAGCGCTTGCTAATTCTTTTGCACATTGAGTACTGATTGAACCACCAAGTTCTAGTTCTTGAAGTGTTTCGTTAGCATTCAACTTCTGTACAAACGACATGACACCTTGATCGCCTATGTTGTTCCCAACAAGACGAAAGCGAGTAATTGCTTTATTGCTAAGCAATTCGCTCAGCATTATTGCACTCTCATTATTTATGTAATCACCTTCAATATTGAGGTCTGTAACTGTTTGGTTAACTCGCATCACATCTACAAATATCGTTACATTTAAAAAGGTCGTAAGATGCAGGGAATCTTTTTCGAACTTCAGAACTTTTCCAGAATTTGCAATAATTCTTGAAAATGCATTTCTTAAAGCTTTATTTATATTGTCATCCGAACTTGTAATAACTTCTTTAACCACAGAAACCGTAGAAGGTAGCTTCAGCGTAGCTGAGTCAAATTCTTCCTTTCTTTCTTTGCTTTCAGGACTTTTCGTACTTTCTGCATCTCTTCTTGCATCTTCTGCACCTCTTTTCTTTTCAGCTGCAATTTCACTTTTACCAGCTGTCTGTTTATCTTTTTTCTTTTGCGCCATCTTGTCTATAACTTTCTTAGGTGCGACGATCTCCATATTAGTGCGAGACACCAGCACATCCGCCAATGCATCTACAGCATCATCTGGCACGAAAGAATCAAAATACAAATTGCAAAGCGACGTATTTACATTTAATGCAACAGCCAATATTAAAGCAGCATCAACACTCATCTTGCCACCAATAAGCGTTAAGTCTAGAATTGTTTTATTAGACTCTACCATGCCGGCAATCGCTTTAAAACTTTCATCCGTTGCTGATCTAAGATCTAGAGTAAGTGCACTAAGGGTTGTGTTCTCTTTTTGAAGTACCATGGCAAGTGCCACAATTCCGGGATCTTCCATAAGGGTATTATTCTTGAGGTTTAAAGTTGTAAGCGTTTTATTAGTTTTCAGCGCAGTAGCCAAATTTACGACACCTGCCCTACGTAACTGATTATTTTCAATAGACAAAACTTCTAGTGATTTATTGTGTTGCAACATTTTTGCTATTGATTCTGCTTCAGTATCGTTAAGGAAATTATGAGAGAGATGTAACACTTTTAGTGTGCTATTAATCGTAAATATATTCATTAAGATATCTATTCTACTTTGTACGTAATTGCCTTCTATACTCAATTCCGTAACCGAATTATCAGTTTGCATCACTTCTACAAAGGCTTCAAAATGAAGCGAGCTACTGAACCATCCTGCTGATCCACTGCCTTCCGTGAAACCCAAAAATTTACCAGTTGTTTTTTTAGAATTATTAGCAGTTGTAATTCGGTCTAAAAATCCCCTTTTTAAAAACTCTTTTCTAGTTTCTTCAGGCATAGGTATCTTTCCAGCATCAAGCTTAGGGTTAGGTTCATGGCCAGATCCCATAGAAATTTCGAATTTTTCTTTCAAATCTTTGGTTTCAGATTTATCTGTACCTATACCGATTTCTTTTTCATTTACCATTTATCTAGTTTCCTTCTTAAAAAATATGATAAGTTGTAACGTTAAAATGTTGTTAAACATTAAACATGTTTTTAGGTATTCTTAATAACCAGTTAACATTAAAATTAGTATTGTATCACAATTAGTTTAAGCTCTTTAATTGCAAAACAGATTTACAATAACTTTATTATGATTGCTTAATATTTAAGGCATAAAAATAATAAGTTAAAAAGTAAACTAACTTCTTTTACGGAAGGTTTTGACGTGGTAATGTACTTCTATTGTCTACTTTTTTAGGATCTTCTATCGGGTAGGGTTCGAGTCTTTCTTCAACTAATGTAAATTGTATGCCATATTTTTGCAATTTCCCATTGTCTACGGCAACTCTGTCATATAAATAAGCGTAATTTCTCGTAAAACGAGATAAATACCTACAGCATGACGCGAGACAGCAACAAGTGAAATCACCATTCCTGGGATTCAGCACGCAAGCCCTCAATATCACTCAGCAGAGATCGGTTCTCCCCACGCCGCATGTTGTTTATTCTGACCCACCTGATGTTTCTAGCTCACCCTCGGCTGTATCCCTCTTTAGAACCGGAGGGCTAGTCACTGAGTAATACAGTTATTTAACATATGTGTGAGCATCTACTCTTGACTCCTCAGGTGTACTGCTTAATAATTCATTTACCACCTCCCAACAACTAAATAGACTGAATAGGATGAGAGATATGGCAATAAATGAAGAAGATGAAGAATTTGAAAAACAGCTAAGAAGAAATGCGTTTAAAAGGCTTGATACAAAGAAGCAACTCAATTATCTCGCAAGGCACAAACCTGAAGTTCAAGTGGAAGCTTTGCCATTTGTTAAACCAAAGGTACAACATCAATTTATGCAGCAAGCGGAAGCAAACCCTGATCAATACCGGTCTTTTTTAGAACAAAAAAACAAAACGTCAGCCAGTTCTGGAGGAACAGGCCTCGCTGCCAGTGCTCTCAAAACAAAGTTAATTCCCGAAAAAGAAATATTAAACACCATGGCAATACCCAGAGAACATAGAGAAGATAGAGAAGATTTTGAAGCTAAAAGAGCCGCTGAAGTATTGGCTAGTGCAGGACCTGCTGATAAATCAGGTGAAGTCGCAGCGTTTACTTCACCCACCACCACCACCACCACCACCACCATCATCAGCGGCATCAGCAGCACCAGCACTGATATGGAGCGCGGCTCCAACGATAGCCGCTGCTGTAGTGGCACCGCCTAATGTTGAAAAGACCGTAGATCCTGCCTCCAAACCTGCTGCTAAGGCATCTGTAGGCGTTGCTCCCCCTCCAACAACAGCTAAAGCCACTCAAGACACTGCACCGCCACCAGGGGCAGTGGCAGCTTCCCAACCTCCTACTCCCGCGGCTGTCCAACCCTCGACTGAAGCTAAGGGTAAGGGTCGACGAAGGCACAAGAAAAAATAACATTAGCATTGGACATGGATGGGCATTGAAAAATTGAAGGTTCGATATCTAGAGGGCTTGCAGGACTACGTGCCCTTATGGCGCGAGATGCAGGCCTTTACCGAGCAGCGAGCACCTAAGACCCCAGATGAATTGTGGGTGCTGGAACATTCTCCTGTTTTTACGCAGGGGCAAGCCGGCAAGCCTGAACATTTGCTGGCGCCCGGAAATATCCCCGTGATTCAAATGGATCGGGGTGGACAAATTACCTATCATGGCCCCGGAACAATTGGTGATTTATACGCTAGAGAACAATCTTGAATATAAAGATGGAAAACCTAAACTCAAGAACAATCTGAACCTTACTACCCAAAGCGAACATGTTGTTCGAAATACTACTATTAATTTTACAGGAAACAAATGGGAAACAAAAAACGCACAGTAGGATCGCCAATAAAAGAAAAAGCTCAAGTTACATTTGGTTTACATGAAGTGGACGGTATACCTCAATTTTCTCATTTGGATGAAACTATAAGCCGTCCACCTGTAAAAACTTATAAGTACTAAAAATAACTATAAAAATTTAATATATTTATAGATAAGATATTTGCGACAACGTATGACATTGAGTAATTTGTAAGCAATAAGTCATTGTGTAACTTTTGTGTAACTGGTTGTGCATTGTCCTGCACAGTTATGCATTTGTAGCCGGCCATACAGTTAAAATTGTTAATAAAATCAATTGGTTGTAATCCGTGCATCTGGCTTCGAACCAGGTGGTCGGGAGTTCGATAATCGAAGGGCCGCCAGAGAACTCCATGCAAATCAATGGCTTGCATAGATAAAGTCGTAAATATTCATTGAACTACAAGGTTTAGCTAAATTATATTTGAAAATGGTTGTCAGGGTCGATTTATGATAAATTTTAAGTAAAATAATTGGGAGAAATATTAAAATGTCAGCAGTTTTAAAAGAAAGTGATATAAAAGTTGATGCGGATGAAAAACAAAAAGATGAATTCTATCATGGGATTACTCGCTGTAATAATTTTGCAGAGTTATTAAGATATTTACAGTCGGATTTGAAAAATTTCCGAGCAATTCATATTAGTGCTGCTTTTAAAAAATGGGCTGATTTATTTAGTGACGCTTGCACCAAACCTGGCTTGAGTAGAAAAGATTCGACCGTGGTATTGCGAGAAATAACGTTAATGGAAAAGCACTTAAAAGGAAAAACATATGAAGATTTAATAGAAAAAACTACCGAGTTAAAAGAAAGTTTAACCCCCGCAGATTTTTCCGTTATCACAGGAGCCATCTGTTTAATTGTAGTCATCTCGGTTAACCGCGCTTACAAAATTGGTTTTGATAAAAGTATAATAAATAATGGTTTGACGAAGTTGGGTGAAATGGCGTACTACGTCGCTATAGTACATCATCAATCTGACCAGGCCAAACCTTTGATTGAAAAAGTCGCAAAGTTCTTCACTGAACATTGTAAGTTTAGACCATATGAAATGCCCATAAGTTATTTATGGACGGCTACTGCACTGGCCAGAGTTGCACCCGATTCAGCCTTCGCTGGAGTTATGGCAAAAAAGATTTCGGATTCTTTTAGTTGCTTTAAATTTTGGGAGGTGGACCATTATAATAAAGCCACATGCATTTCCAAAATCGCCTATATCGTCTCTGTGGTATTACCAGAACTGCAAGGCAGTCGTCAATTGATTGCTACAATAATGGCTAAATCTATCAATACGGAGCCGGACATTTTAAACGATTTTGACCTGCAATCGCTTTGTTGGCTGGGATATGCCCTTTTTAAGGTAAATCTAAAAATAACTGATGTTAAGCCATTACTTATAAAAATTGCAAATATAGTTGATAAAAGGAGTTTGGAGGGTGTTGATGCAGAAGATCTTGCAAAATTAGTGCAGGCTTTAGGAACAATGTTACCGGAAGAACCCATCACTCAAAATTTAAAGAAAAAAATTGAGGAACATATACTTCATTTAGTTCTTCTTAAAGAATCTGCAAAAGCGAGTTCTGTTGGGGCGGAAAAAAATCGTGCGAAAGCGAGCGCTCTTTCGTCGGCAGAAAGTACTAGTATTACTTCAGATCAGACTCAAATGAGTACAATCCAACTTCAAAATGGTAATCATTATGATCAACAATCTACCTTTTCGTTCAATCAATTTAATGCCTATGATGTGAGTTCTACGCCTTCTGTTCTACAGCCCGTACAGTCAATACAACCTCCTATGTTACCTTATCCTGATTCTTATCAAACTTATTCATCCACTTCAGCTATGGCAATGGTTAATGCAATGCCAGCTCCCATGCAGGCCCCAATGCCAGCGATGGATTCCTCGATGATGGTCCCTTCGATGATAGTCCCTTCGATGATGAATCCTTCAGTGATGGGTTCCTTTCCCCAATCGTTTGGGTTTTTGACTGTCCCTGCTCAGCAGATCCCATGGATCGCCCCGCAACCTTTAATTTTTACGGGAGGGACGCAGAGTTCGGTGACTACGTACCCGCAACCAGCAGGTGGAGTGGGTGGAGGATTCCCTCTTAGCCAGTATGGCAGTATTAGCAGGCATTCTATTAAACAAGAACAACGTCGACAGCAGCGAGTACAAGAGATAGTGAGCCTGCAGCAGCAGTGCCAGAGTTTACAGATGCAAATGCAGAATTTAGCGTTACAACGACGTTCGACACCAGCCGTCGCCCCAACCCCTGCTCCCGCTCCGGCGCCAACCCCTGCTGCTTCATCGGCTGCAGCTTCTGGAAGTTCATCCGGAGCGAGGGTATCAAGTCGCCCTGTAAGTGAATCGACCAGTGTTAGGACGGTAACCATAGTAAAGGTTAGTCAGAAGCAAGATGATAGGAAAAAAGAAAGGTTGTACAAAAAACAAGCACATAATTAGGAGTAATCACTGATGAAGAACTGGTACAAATTGACTAGAGGCGGAACGTATAAATCCGGATCGTATAAAGAACCCTTAGAATCAAGATTTTGTCCTCATAAGGAGAGGGTCGTTGACTGCAAGACGTTTTCAGAGTTATTACCAATTTTACAATCGGACTTACAATCATTCAAGCTGAACAGCCTTAATGCTACCTTTTCTAGATGGGGACGCTTATGGCGTAATTGTTATCACGAAGATCCACCTTCGGGAGAGTTCTTGTTGATGCAGGATCACTTGGCAGGAAAACTGTATCAAGATTTAATAAAAAGAGCTCTCCAATTAAAGTCTAATTTAAATACTCAAGATTTATCTGCTATCGCACACGCCATTTCACAACTTCCATTGACTAAAGAAAGCACAATTTTGTTAAGAGAGATAATGGAAAGTGTTTCTAGATCCACATTGAAAGATTATCATTTTTTAGATCTTGCACTACTCATTCAGGCGGTATCTCGCACCTTTCCTGATGATAGAGCCACTATTTCATTTGTAGAAAGATTGGCAAAACGGGTTGCGACAATTGACTTTGAACCCAATACATTATCAACGGATGCTGCTTTGTTAACAATGGGAAAAACGGCGGATTTTCTCTCTACAACAATCAATCAACATAACATTGCCTCAGTGGTGATTAACAAAATAGCCAATTTTTTTGACGATCATCGCAGTTTTAGAGATCGTGTTCCTATGGGTTTTCTATGGATGCTTTGTGCGGTTGCCAAAGTTTCGCCTCAGTCGAAGATCGCGCGGAAATTAGCGAGAGATCTCGCGGAAACTGTTTGTCATGGACCTGATTTGTTTAGGAGCGACAATTATAAGTCTAAGCACCACTACCAATCTAAACACTATTCAAAAATGGCCTATATTATTGCTGAAACGATACCAGCTGAAGAAATTGCACGCACATTTGTTGCACAATTGACCAAATATATCAATAAGAATCATGAGAGTTTCAAAAGCTTTAAACCTCTGTCGTTTGCACGGGTGGCTCACGCACTTGCTAAAGTAGACCCAGAATCAGAAAGTTCCCAGACAGTATTAAGAAAAATCGCAGTATATGTTTATAGGCTGGATGATTTGAAAAAATTTACAATAGAAAATCTTAACATGTTGGTGAACGCTCTGAAAATGGGGTTGCCAAGAGATGATATTAGACAGAAATTAATGAAAAAAATAGCGGAACATGTTGATAGCCTAGAATCTGTTAAGGTACGTGAAAAACAGGATTATATGGATCTCAAAAATTTATTACAGGAGACAAATTCGTCTGATTCCGCGCAGCGGGAACGAGAAACTAAAGCGGCGCACGACTCTTTAAGTTCGAGTCCCTACTCTTTTCCACCGATATTTGATCCGGTACCATGCCCGCAGCCTATGCCGCCGCCGATAGATCCTGCTGCTATCGCATCCTCTGTGCCCTTTTTTCAACCCCAAATGTGGGCAAGTTATTGTCCTTATGTTGATCCATTCAAAGGTGATAGAATACTCCCCATCCCTGTGATAAGTTCGCCGTTAGATCCCTTGACGTCGCAGCCTCTGGTGATGACGAACACACGATATCTCATGCTGCCACCAGATGTAGCTTCAACGGTGACGACACTACAGCGTGCGGAGGACTTAGCGGAAGAGGTTGCGTTGCAGCAACTGCAACAGCAAGTGCAAGGCTTAAGGCAGCAGTATGTTCAATTACAGCAAGAACAAGATTTAGAAGAGGAGATCCAGTTACAAAACCTAAAACACACACTGCAAGGCTTAAAGAACCAGTATGATCAATTACAGCAGGAACAGGATTTAGAAGAGGAGATCCAATTACGAAACTTAAAAGAGCAGGCGCAAGGTTTAGAAAGGCAGCTCGAGACATTACAAGGACAACCAGGAAAGTCTCAAGAGTCTCATTCTCAACAATCTCAAACTTCATCAGATTTAGCCCGAACTTCACTTCGCATAACATTTACAGCTGATCGAGATCGTCACAGAAATCGTGATGTAGGAGAGTCTAGGGGTGAGAAAAGGCGTAGAGAAAGAGAAGACGATAAACGACCCCAAAAAAGCACACATGCGGGACATGAAGCTGACGATAGAGAACCTAAAGATAAGAATGGGAAAGGTGAGAGAAGGAAAAGAGGCCGTACCTAATATCCATAAAGTTTGTTGAATTCAGTAATTACTGAAATCAGAATTCACTGTTTACCTAAAAGTTAGCACGGCGGTGCAATTAAAACGCATTATAAAGGCTATGACAAAATAGGGAATCGAACTCCCGACCACCTGGTTCGAAGCCCGCGGGTCTGTAAAACTAGATGTTTATCCAGGTAAGATCTTTTATTTAAATAATTAAAACTATGATACGATACCATCTATCTAAATTTTTTAAAAAAATGGTCAAAAAACCACAAACGTATGATATACCTTCTGCAGTATTTAAAAGTTAATAAAACAAGGTTGTTTAAATAACGATGTATTACACACTAAAAGAAGATGGACATTATGAGGTAAGAATTTACCCTCAAACCCCCTCAGAGCCTGAGAGTCTCGAACAAGCTCAAGCTCAACTTCAAGCGTTGGTCGTCGAGGCCTTGGTTAGCCCCACAAAGGCCGACTCTAAAACTTTTATAGAACAGATCTACCTCGACAAAAATCTATGTGAGCGACCTTTATTTAAAATTGACTTGACAGCTGCCGAATTTAACACACTTTACGAAACTGCTAAAACACAAGAAAAATTCATGGTTGAATTTAAGCCTACCTATGAAGATAAATTATTTGAAGCAGCTATGGAGGATGCCGGAGAAGAATTGCGAAAGCCTTACGATCCCTCTGTCTACACCGATAATGGACCCGATACTGACAGCGCCTCTTGTTACTTTGAGGTAAGACATGCCGGTAAAGTAGCCTTTAGACCCAATCATAATATCGTGCATTCGCTTCGAGTTGCTTTTATTAGTTTACGATTCATTCGTTTCTTAAAAAAATTTCATCACACAGTAAAGAACAGCAATGCCTTTTCAGAATCTGGTCTTTCCTTTTTTTCAATCGCAATGATGTATACCGTATTAGGTAGAAAAAATGAAGTTGGTTGGAGGGATATTTCAAAAGATGCATTAACAATTTGTGAAAGTCTCAAGTTAAAAATATATGCACCGATGAAAGAGTTAGACGAATCAGAAGATGCTTTTGAGGAAAGAATTCGTGGTAAAGAGAGGGAGGTAATTGATGATTATTTTGAAATGATGGTATGGGAGAACTTAGAGTCTCTTACAGATGATAAAACAAAAATTCTAGAAGAAGCTTTAGCAATCATCCATGATTATCGTTCGTCAAGGAAAGACTGGACTTTAGGCGATACGTCAGCCATCGTTGATTACGATAAGATTATTCGAGAAAAAAATACAAAATTATATGAAGATTTAATAAAGCTTGCCTATCATGACAATGATAAAGTCATTCGTGATTTTTATAGGTGGTGGCCAGGAGGTATTGTTGAACACTATGAAAAATACCTACAAGAAAAAAAGAATGAAGCGGGATTTAAAAATATAAAAGAACTATTATGGAATTTAAAAGATGTTGTAGAAATGGATGGGATTGAAACCAAAAATTTAATTCAAAGAGAATCGCTAAGTAGACACCTGAATTCCGATACTTACAATCGATTTCGTGAAGCATCTGCAGAAAAGTTTAAAGGCTTTTGTGTGGCCTCGGGGTTATACACAAAATATCCAGAACTATCACGTGAATTATATTTAGCAGTTCGTTTTATGGGGAATCCAACTTATAAAAATAATGCTTATCTCTATGGTGATCAGACAGAAACCTCGCAATTACGAGCAAAGAAATATTGCACTGTAATGTCTATGGTACATGATGCCGATTTAACACGTTGTTTTAGATGGGGAGCTCAGGCGCACTTTGATAACCTTTTGAATGCCATTCCAGAGGAACATCAAACTGCTGCTCGAACTGAATTAATATACATTCATCAGTATTTAGCGGAACTACAAACTGCTAATGGGGATGTTATATTTCAACGTATGATGGCTAATGGTAAATTCGCTTCTCATGCCAGACACATTTATTATCCTCCGCATTTTATAGATTGTAGTAACAAGCCGTCTACTTGTTTATTTTATTTGAGGGCTGTTCCTGAATCTTTCGATTTATACCCAAAATCTCCCAGCTTTGCTGCTAAACTTCCAAGAGCTCAAAAATTACAACAACAAGCAGATAATACTCTAGATATTCACTTTGCAACCTTAGCGCAAGCACAACAATTTATGGACGAACTTGCCGAACAAGTCGGTAAAGAAAAGATAGAAGGTTTACATATTGAAACGCAAGCATCTAAAGCAGCGTTTGTCGTTAAAGGTTGCCCTGTTGAATTATATGAAAAAGACATTGAAGGAAACTTACAATTTGAAGTTGTTGCAATATCTAAAACAATTTCTTTTGAACATGAATTGCTAGAACCAGGCCCTTTAACTTGTTTTAAATTATTAGAAAAATTTGAAGCAGCTTTAACATTAAAAACGTATGACTATAACCCAGACAAACAAGTTTTAGATTGTGAAGAATCATTTTTTGAACAAGTAGAACATCCCGCTGATACGAGATATATCCCATATCAAATAGATTATAGAACAGATCACTGTGTTGCTGTTTATGAGTCAGAAAAATACACAAAAGGGATCGCTCAACGAATTGTGCCTAAAACTGGGCTAACTCAAGCGTTTAAAGTAAGGCCCCCCCTACCCTTAATGTATCAAGCACCTACGATTTATGGAAATGCAGAGACCCCAACGCGGTTACATAAAGACAGCAAAGTGTCTATTAGAGGCACAGCTAAAAACACTGATGCTGCCCCAAAAATGTCTTTTCAATTAGCGACACCTGGGAAAACTAAATATTTAAAAGGTGCTGTTAGAAGAATGGGAATTTTAGTAGAAACAAAAAAAACAAACCTAAAAGATGGGGGTTATGTTTTTAAAAAAGATGGTTCTACAACAGCCAAATGGCATGTTATTAATAGCCCTTTTAGCGATATTAACCCTGCTAACAATCAAACAAGAGCTCGGGTTTTATCGAATCACACCACTATACCAGAATTACAAACATATTTACAACAAAATCAGGAAGTTGAATTAGATCATAACGAAATTTTACTAGGCCCAACCAAAGCGTCGGTGGTTGCTTTTTTTGCTCCCATCGATCACTTTGTTGAAGAAAAATTGGTGAACCTTTTTGCCTATCCTTACTTAAGGAAAAAATATGGCTACGATGTCCCTTTATTATGGATGAATGGCAAAAATCCGCACCGAGTCTGTACGGATCATGATTTATGCGTTGCATTTGATGAATTAGCTGATCTAGATCCCTCTAATCCAGTTCATGGCATCATCAAACACCTTTTGGGCCAACCTCTGGCCGAAGAATACGACACACAGCGTGTAGATCTAAAGTCTTTCAAAGATTGGGCCAACGATGTATTAGTTAAACATCTCGATTTACTAACAGGTTATCACCGAGCTTGTGAGTTAATGAAAAACTGGGATCAGTGGTCTCACAACACACGGTTTAATTTTTTAAGTAAACAAGCTGATTTTGGGAATTTGTATTCTCTCTATAGCAATTATCCTAACATTTTAACAGCATTCATCCTTCAAATTATCAACAAAACCGATGCTGCTGATGCTGCTGATGCTGCTGATGCTGGTGATGCTGCTGGTGATGCTGCTTATTCACCAGAAATGCAAACCCTTATCGCTCGATTTATTGAGACACTTCATAGGACCGAAGTACTTTACAAGACTAAGGGATCGCCCGTAATACCACCATCAGCATTAGAAACACCGACGCCTTTAGAGCTTCCATCACCGTTAATTTCCTTTTTCAATCAAATTAAAAATGTAGGACCATTAACTTATCAAATAACTATTGATGGAGTTCGCCTCCGTCAGTGGGTTCAAAATATGGGAGCTGAGGAATTATCAAAATTGTTAACCGAGAAAATTGAAGCAGAGTCTGTGGCATGGCGTATAAAGGTATCGAAGGGTCTTGTTACTACTACTATGAGTATGTTTAAGCTCTTTTCTGCAGAAAGGATGCTGACAGCTGATCTATTAGATTTAGTTAAGGGTGATCCCAACTTTTTTATGGAAACACTAAAGGAAATAAGACCTTTGCTGAGAGATCCTGGATC
>Ga0207084_1058_pt1 | contig 27556 bp, 24 predicted proteins | sample Alteio_BWMinHeat_55_FD_153543 | JGI IMG/M metagenome (GOLD analysis project Ga0207084, IMG submission 153543) | Enriched cells from forest soil in Barre Woods Harvard Forest LTER site, Petersham, Massachusetts, United States -... | ecosystem: Environmental > Terrestrial > Soil > Temperate forest >...
TTTATCTGCTAATAAATGACGTAAAATTTTATTATTAAGCGCATGGCCTGATTTATAGCCATTATAAGCGCCGATTAAACTAGAGCCCAATAAATATAAGTCACCAACAGCATCAAGGATTTTATGTTTGACAAATTCATTTGCATAACGCAAACCATCTTCATTGAGAATGCGATAATCATCAATCGCAATAGAATTATCCAAGCTAGCGCCACGTGCTAAATTCATCGCTTGCAATTTTTCGAAATCAGCCATAAAACCAAAGGTACGAGCACGGCTCACTTCTTTCACATAGGAAAGGCTAGAGAAATCGAGGGTGGCTGTTTTGTGCTGCGCTTTAAAAAGGGGATGATCAAAATCAATGGTAAAAGTAACTTTAAATCCATTAAAAGGCTCAAAACAAGCCCATTTATCGCCATCTACTATTTTCAATTTCCGCTTGATACGAATAAAGCGTTTAGGCGCTTCTTGCTCTTCAATACCTGCTGATTGAATAAGAAATACAAAGGGCCCGGCGCTGCCATCCATGATGGGAATTTCTGAGGCAGTCACATCTACGTAGGCATTATCAATGCCCAAACCAGCAAAGGCAGATAATAAATGTTCCACTGTAGACACTCGCACATTACCATTCATCAGCGTTGTGGATAAAGTGGTATCACCCACATGCTCCGCAAGCGCAGGCATTTCCACTATAGGATCAAGATCAATACGACGAAATAAAATGCCAGCATTAATAGGCGCTGGGCGTAGGGTGAGTTCGGCGCGTTCGCCGCCATGCAAAGTGATGCCGGTCGCTTTTATTACATTCTTTAAAGTACGTTGTCTTATCATTTTTGGCTTCTGACTAAGTCTAATACTTTGACATACTAACATAATACGATGTTTTTTCGAAATAAAATAATCAATCAAATGTATTAGGGTTTTTATGCATAATTATTAGGCGTCTTCTTCCTCTTTTCGGCGAAGGAAAGCTGGAATATCCAAATAATCAATATCATGCATCTTATCTATAGCAACGGCCCTTGCCGGCTGCGCAGAAGATGGCTCAGGTCGAGGAGAAAGCACAGGTGACGCAGTTTGACGACGCATAATAGCGGGTTTATCGAATTGCTCATAATCAAGTGAAGACTCTGAACTTAAACTCTTGTTACCAATAACTTCAATAGCCGGCATTCTAAGGGCCGCAGCAACTTGTTTTCTACCTAAGCCAGTCACAATGACAGTGACTCTTACTTCATCACGTAACTCAGGATCAATGACAGTACCAACAACAACGGTCGCTCCATCTGAGGTAATCGCTTTGACTACTTCCCCTACTTCTTCAAATTCACCAATAGAAAGATCCAAGCCTGCGGTAATATTGACAAGCACACCTTTGGCACCGCTTAAATCAACATCTTCTAATAATGGACTTGCAATGGCGGCTTCTGCTGCTAAACGCGCACGATTATCACCAGAGCTGACACCTGTTCCCATCATTGCCATACCCATTTCAGACATGACTGTGCGCACATCGGCAAAGTCGACATTGATTAAACCAGGACGTGTAATCAGTTCAGCAATACCTTGTACAGCACCGCGCAATACATCATTTGCCGCTTTGAATGCATTAATCAAGGTAACATTCTTGCCTAATACACTGAGTAATTTGTTATTAGGAATCGTGATGAGCGAATCCACATATTGTGATAAATTTGCAATTCCCTGTTCGGCAGTTTGTAAACGCATTCTGCCTTCGAATGAAAATGGTTTAGTCGTTACGGCGACCGTTAAAATACCTAATTCTTTTGCAATTTGTGCAAAGACAGGGGCTGCACCCGTTCCTGTACCGCCGCCCATACCAGCAGCAAGAAACACCATATCAGCACCCGTTAAAGCCGTACGAATTTTTTCTCGATCTTCTTCTGCTGCACGACGTCCGACTTCAGGATTTGCGCCCGCACCCAGACCGCGCGTAATGTTTTCGCCTAATTGGATAATCGTATTGGCAGATGAATTTTTTATCGCTTGGGAATCCGTGTTGGCTGCAATAAATTCCACGCCTTCAATATGCCCTGCCATCATGTGTTCGATAGCATTGCCGCCGCCACCGCCAATACCGACCACTTTAATCACTGCATTTTGTTGACACGTATCTAATAATTCAAACATGCCATTACTCCAATTGTTGTTCTAAATTCGGTATTTCCGCTAAAACCAGGTAATGTTTGTTTTCTCGCTCCAAACGCGCCATCCATGGCGCTAGGGATTACATTCCATTAATCCAGTCGCTAGAAAACAAACATTACCTGGTTTTAGCGGAAGCTATTATCATAAGTTTTAAAAATTACCCTGAAACCAATTCTTCATGCGTGACCATAAACTTTTCATACTCGGTTGATTGATCACTAACTCACGCTGACTTTGACGCTGCCTTTGACCATACACTAGCAAACCCACGCCTGTGGCGTAAATAGGATTGTGAATGATATCTGATAATCCTGTTACATTATAAGGTTTACCGATACGCACTGGTATTTTGAAAATGCGCTCAGCTAATTCCTGCGCACCTATCACCTTAGACGCACCCCCTGTTAGCACGATACCCGCAGCCATTAAATCTTCCAATCCACTACGCTGTAATTCTGCATGAGCAAGCAAAAATAATTCTTCATAACGCGCTTCTACCACTTCTGCCAAGGCTCTCGCTGGAATACGTCTTGCCACTCTATCGCCTGTTGTAGGTATTTCAATGGTTTGATTACTGTCGACTAAATCCTGCAAGGCACAGCCATGATTAATTTTAATTTCTTCTGCATTGCGAGTCGGGGTACGCAGGGCTATGGCAATATCATTGGTGACTTGATCCCCTGCAATAGGAATAACGGCAGTATGCCGAATGGCGCCATCAGTAAAAATAGCGATGTCACTTGTACCACCGCCAATATCGATCATGCATACGCCTAATTCTTTTTCATCTTCTGTTAAGATCGATTGACTAGAAGCAAATTGTTCTAACACGATATCGCTGGCTGCCAAACCACAGCGCTTCATACATTTTACGATATTTTGCGCAGCACTCACTGCACCTGTCACAATATGCACCTTAGCTTCTAAGCGCACGCCAGACATACCAACCGGTTCACGAATAGAATCTTGATGATCAATAATAAATTCCTGAGGTAAGACATGCAGAATTTTCTGGTCTGCGGGAATGGCGATCGCTTTGGCGGCATCGATCACTCGATCAACATCATTTTGTGAGACTTCATGATCACGAATCGCAACAATGCCATGAGAATTGATACTGCGAATATGACTGCCTGCAATTCCTGTAAAGGCTGAGAAAATCTCACAGCCCGCCATATGCTCGGCATCTTCAACCGAACGTTGGATGGATTGCACAGTGGATTCAATATTCACCACCACCCCGCGTTTTAAGCCCTGCGAGGGATGTGTGCCAAATCCAATTACATTGAGTTTGCCATCCATGGTGATTTCACCCACGAGGGTGACGACTTTAGAGGTACCAATATCGATACCTACTAGTAAATCTTTATTTATTGGCTTCTTTGCCATAATTTATTCTTCCAATTCTAACTGGCCAGAATGACGGACTGTTTTCCGAAAATCAATCAGTCCTAGGTCTCAAGCGGCGCCTTCCATCGCACCGCCACCCCATTAGGATAACGTAAATCAATATATTCTACATCTTTCGCTCGCTCCCCGACGATTTTCGGGTACACTTTCACAAAATGATTGAGACGAGTCAAGATATCTTTGTGCCCAATCTGCAGCATAATTCCATTATCGAGTGTTAACTTCCATGTACGATAAGACGTTAACTCTAAACTAGCGATTTTAGCATGTAATGGGCTTAACAAGCGATTAATGTCTTTAAAATAACTCAACATCACAATTTGCTGACCATCAGGCCCAATTAAACGCGGCAAAGCAGGCGGATAAGTCGCACGTTTAGGAGAAAATAATTCACCAGACTCACTCAATAGCATGTCATTGTTCCAATAGGCTACCGCGGTTTTCTCAATCAGTATGATATCAAGTTGATCTGGCCATTGACGTTTAACACTGATGTCGTAAATCCAGGGCATTTGACGTAATTGATCACGAATATAATCAATATTGGTATTAAAAAATCCCGCTCTGACCAAAGGCGTTAACAATTGCTGAACATCGCTCGGTTCAACATGTCGAATACCATAAACGCGCACTGTGCTTATGGGGAAAAAATGAGAAAAATCGATACGATTTGCCGTAAAAAAGGTGGAAAGAACAATAGCACCTAAGAGCAAGATTTTAACAGCTTGCGCTAGGTAATGATAAATATAATGTGATCGCCTATGCTTTCTCAGATCCATTCATTTTTTTGCCAATAATACATACTTCAGGAATTAATTGTATACCCGTTTTTTGCTCGACTGTGGCACGCACTTCGCCAATCAAACTTTCAATATCTGCAGCCGTTGCGCTTTGTTCATTAATAATAAAATTCGCGTGTTTGGAAGAGACGCAGGCGCCGCCCAAGAGCCTGCCTTTTAAACCGCATTCTTCAATGAGGCGTCCCGCATGACTGCCTGATGGATTACGAAAAACAGAACCGCAATTCGCTGTGCCAGTCGGTTGAGTCGTATTGCGCTTTTCCAATAAATCGCGAATGTACTGCAGTGATTTTTCCTTATCGCCCGGCATCAAGGGAAAATATCCCGCCACAAACCATTCATCAGCAAAACGCAGCACATGCCTATATCCCACTTCAAATTCCGTCGCTGGCCGTATTTTAATTTCGCCATGGCGGTTAATTGTTTCAACACTATGGACGAAACTCCAAGTCTCGCCGCCAAAACAACCTGCATTCATTGCCAAAGCACCCCCAACCGTACCAGGAATGCCCGCCATAAATTCCAAACCCGTCAAACCAAGACGCGCACTAAAACGCGCTAATTGCGCGCAAGCCACACCTGCTTCTGCACGAATCATTTGCGGTTCTGTTTGCGCTAAATCATTCAAACCGCCCTGGGTCACAATGACCATACCTTCTACGCCGCCATCACGCACGAGTGTGTTACTACCCAAACCAAGCCAGGTCAAAGCAACTGATTTGGGTAATGATTGCAAAAATACAGTGAGGTCTTGTAAATCAGCAGGAAGATATAAGCCTTCAGCAGCACCGCCCGTACGCCATGAAGTATAATGCGCGAGAGAAGCATCCCATTCTAGGCGGCCGCGTAATTCGGCCATGATATTTAAATCCATCTTCATTGAACTGCCGTTTCTCTCAAGTTAGTTGCTGCCAAACGTGCGGCTAAGGCGCCAATGTTACCCGCCCCTTGCATCAATAAAATATCGCCGTCTTGCAATTCATTTTCCAATAAACCAGGCAAGGCATCATGTTTTTCTACAAAAATAGGAGAGGCTTGTTTATGCTTTTGCATGGCAGAAACAAGTGACCTAGCATCAGCACCAGCAATATATTCTTCACCTGCAGAATAAACCTCGAGCAACATCAGTTTATCCGGCAAAGACAGCACATCACAAAAATCCATAAATAAATCGCGTGTACGAGTAAAGCGATGCGGCTGGTAAACCATCACTAAGCGCTGCCCCGGCCAACTTTCTCTTGCCGCTTGCAAGGTTGCCGCTATTTCACGCGGATGATGACCATAATCATCAACGAGCGTCACCTTTCCGCCTTTTGATAAAGCAAAGTCACCATACACTTGAAAACGCCTGCCAATACCAGCGAAATTTTCAAGCGCATTAGTAATAGCGAAGTCTTGCACGCGTAATTCAGAAGCAACAGCAATGGCAGCAAGGGCATTTAATACATTATGCCGTCCAGGTAAATTCAAAGTGACCTGGAGTGACGACTGACCCTTAGGCCGTTCAACCGTAAACTGGGTCTTCATGCCTAATTGCGTATAAGAGAGCGCTCTGACATCAGCTTCTTTCGTCATCCCATAAGTCAGAATAGGACGTGATAATTGCGGTAGAATTTCTTGCACAATAGGATCATCTAGACATAGCACAGCCAAGCCATAAAAAGGCAGACGATGCAAAAATTCAATAAAGGTCGCTTTTAATTTAGCAAAATCACCTGCATAGGTTCCCATGTGATCTTGATCAATATTAGTTACAATTGAAATCATGGGGTTGAGATAAAGAAATGAAGCATCACTTTCATCAGCTTCTGCCACTAAGTAATGTCCGCGCCCCAATCTCGCATTACTGCCCACGCTATTTAAACGACCGCCTATCACAAAAGTGGGATCGAGCCCTGCTTCTGCAAGAATACTCGTGACTAAGCTCGTGGTTGTCGTCTTACCATGAGTACCAGCGACTGCGATACCATAGCGAAAACGCATGAGTTCTCCCAGCATTTCTGCACGGGGAACAATAGGGATACGCGCATTGCGTGCTGCGACAAATTCAGGGTTGTCCCAATTCACCGCCGAAGAACGCACCACGACATCGGCATTATTAACGTTGGCAGCATCATGACACTGATAAATCACTGCTCCCATGACACGCAGCCATTGCGTCAAGGAATTTTCAGATAAATCTGATCCAGAAACGGTATAGCCCTGCCGCAATAATACTTCTGCAATGCCCGCCATGCCGGCACCGCCAATTCCTACAAAGTGGACATGTTTGATATGTCCCATTTCTAACATCCAGCTCAAAGGCTTAGCTCCTCACAAATTTCCACGATTCTTTCTGCCACATTGGCCTTACGTAACTGATAGGCAGCTTGCGCCATATCTCGGCATTTTTGCCGTTCATAAACGAACCCTTTTACTATAACTGCTAATTGTCCTTCTGTTAATTCTCTTTGCTGAATACACAGGGCAGCACCGCCACGCACCATAAATTCAGCATTCGCTGTTTGATGATCATCTACAGCATGAGGAAAGGGCACGAAGATGGCACCTAATCCTGCTGCGCATAATTCAGAAACAGTGGAAGCACCAGCACGACACAGTACGATATCTGCCCAAGCGTAGGCTTGACTCATATCCTTAATAAAAGGATGAAGATTCACCGTTAACCCCATTGACTCATATTGTTTTTTTGCTAACTCAAAATGCTTATTCCCTGTTTGATGCCAAACCTCAGGGCGTTCATTAGCCTTTAATTGGGCCAATACCTGTGGCACTATTTCATTGAGCACTTGCGCACCCAGGCTACCCCCCAAAACTAATAAACGCAAGGGAGGATGATGCTCTGCAAATCTTTTCTCTGGCGCTAAAATATTTGCAATCTCAGCTCGCACCGGATTACCCACTGTGATGACTTTCGCACTGGGTTTAAATGCCGATGGAAAGCCTTCTAGGATTTTCTTAGAAAAGAAAGCTAAAATTTTATTGGTCAAGCCTGCTTTTGCATTTTGCTCATGGATAATAAGAGGACGACCCAACAACCAGCTAGCAATACCGCCTGGCCCGCTCGCAAAACCACCCATGCCAATGACCGCATCTGGCCGAACCTGCTTAATAATTTGCATCGCTTGCCGTAAAGCTAGCAGAATTTTCCATGGTGCAGTCAATAAAGTCTTCATGCCCTTACCACGTAATCCGCCAATCGTGATGACATGCAAGGGATAGCCTTCTTCCTTAACCAGACGTGATTCCAAGCCTTGGCTGGTTCCCAACCAATGAACTTCTACTCCCTGTGCCTGCAAACAATGGGCGATAGCAAGCCCAGGGAAGATATGCCCTCCCGTTCCGCCTGCCATAATTAATATACGTTTAAGTTGTATTTTGTCGGTTTTCATAGTCAATACGTAATAGAAGAGCAATCACAATACAGCTAACGAGGGCGCTGCTGCCGCCATAACTCATCAAAGGCAGGGTTAAACCTTTGGTAGGCAATAGCCCCGAATTAACACCAATACTCACAATAAATTGAATTGCTATCCATAAACCAAAGCCATAGGCTAAAAATCCAGCAAAATGACGGCCTAGCTGCTGTGCCTTTTGTCCAATCATAAAGATTCGGATGACTAATAGCAAAAATAAGCTCATCACCAATAAAATACCCATTAAGCCTAACTCTTCAGCAATCACAGCGAATAAAAAATCGGTATGCGCCTCAGGCAAATAAAACATTTTTTGAATACTTTCACCTAAACCCACACCAAACCAACCACCACGGCCAAAAGCAATCAATGATTGCGTCAGTTGATAGCCTGTATCAAAGGGGCGCTCCCAAGGATTTAAAAAACCCGTTAGGCGCGCTAATCGATAAGGTGCAGAAATGGCAATCAGCGCCATTGCGCCCAATACTGAGGAAAATAATAATAGAAAATGCTGTAGACGCATGCCAGCTAAAAACATCATGCCCAGGGCTGTTGCAACGACTACCACAGTTGCACCGAAATCCGGTTCTCGCAAAAGTAGTACAGCAATTGCGGCCAGAATCAGCATGGGCTTTATAAACCCGCTCCATTGAAAACGTATTTCATGATTACGCCTGACAAGATAACCCGCCATATAAATCACCATCATAAATTTTGCGAGTTCTGATACTTGAAAGCTAAGCGGGCCATATCCCAACCAGCGCGCACTGCCATTGACAGTGTGCCCTATGCCAGGTATCAAGACTAAGGCAAGCATGAGCATCACACTCAACAAAAGATAGCCGCCCAGTTTTTCCCAAAAAACGATTTCAAACTGAATAATAAAACTGCCCAGTACAATACCAAGAGCGAGATAAACAAGCTGCTTAAAAAGAAAATAAAAGGGTTGGTGCATTTGCTTGTCGGAAATGACGATGGATGCGGAAGTCATCATCAATAAACCAAATAAAGCAATACAAAGTACGGCGAAGACAAACCATTTATCGTAATAGGTGGGAGCAGTCACGGTTGGACGAGTGATTGAATAAGAACGCATAAATGGCTCCAAGGAGTAAATTCGTCGTTGGGTAGATATTCGTCGTTGCTGAAGCGTTCGTCGTTGCGAAGATGGTCGTCGTTGCGAGGAGCGCTTTTTGCGACGAAGCAATCCAGGCTTGGACTTTTATAAAAAAGCAACATTTGATAAAAGTCCAAGCCTGGATTGCTTCGTCGCAAAAAGCGCTCCTCGCAACGACGACCATCTGCGCAATGACGAACGTTTACGCAATGACAACATTTATTCACAACCCCACCAATCAAAGCTGCTCCACCAACTCAGTAAAAACCTCACCGCGATGCTCATAATTCTTAAACATATCAAAACTCGCGCAAGCAGGCGACAATAATACACTATCATCAGCTTGCGCTGTCTGCGCTGCTTGCTCAATCGCTTCCGATAAAGTGTTTGCAAAGGAAACTGGCACTTGATGATCCAAGACTGCAGCAAGTTCAGTGGCAGCTTCACCAATCAATACAACATGACGCGAGTATTGTTTAATCGCTGGCAGCAGCGAATGAAAATCAGCATTTTTTCCGACACCGCCAGCAATCAAAATTAATTTCCCATTAATCTCTCTTCCTAAACCTTCAATCGCAGCCTGTGTTGCGCCTACATTAGTTCCCTTGGAATCGTTATACCATTTCACTCCCTGTCGTTCGCGAATAAATTGACAACGATGCGGCAAACCTTTGAACTCGCGTAAAACGTCAAGCATGGGTGCAAATGGCAGTCCAAAAGCAAATCCTAAAGCCAGCGCAGCCAAAGCGTTTGCTTGATAATGACGACCGACAACAGGTAATTCTCGCACAGCTAATAGAAGCTCATCGCCAAAGGCTAAATAACTTTCCCGCAAACCAAATTCACGCTCGCCTGGAGTTTGCAAAGTAAAATGAAAAGAGGAAGGCGCATTGGCATATTCAGTCAGCCTATCATCACGATTACATACTGCCGTTTGACAATCATGATAGACACGAAGTTTTGCTTGCTGATATTCAGTGACAGTTGCATAGCGATCCATATGATCTGGTGTGACATTTAAGACAGTGGCAACGCGGGGCTTTAAAGAATAAGTCGTTTCTAATTGAAAACTTGATAATTCTAAGACGTAAGCTTCGGCAGATTCAGAAAGTAAATCTAAGACAGGCACGCCCAAATTACCGCCGACCGCCGCGCGAAAACCTGCTGCTTGCATCATGAGACCCACCAAAGTAGTCACCGTGCTTTTTGCATTCGTACCTGTAATGGCAATCACTGGCGCAGTCACTGCTTGCGCAAATAATTCAATATCGCCAATCACAGGGATGCCGCGTTGTGCGTGTTTTGCAATGACAGGGTCTTTAACACTCATCCCCGGACTCATCACAATGCAAGCTGCTTGATCGAATAAGCTGCAATCTAAGCTGCCAACATGCATGGAAACATCAGGAAAAGCTTGTTGAAAGTTTGCTAATTGCGGCGGTTTCGGACGTGAATCAACGATAGCAATCGCTGTGCCGCGCTTATAAAGATAGCTGGCACAAGAAAATCCTGTGAGCCCCATACCAACAACAACGTGTAATTGATTCGACATGTGAAAACCTATCGCAGCTTCAAGGTTGCCAAGCCACATAATACCAGCACAAAGGTAATAATCCAAAAACGGACGATGACCCGCGGTTCTGGCCAGCCTTTTAATTCAAAATGATGGTGAATCGGCGCCATTTTAAAAATTCGTTTGCCGGTTAATTTAAAGGAGCCGACTTGCAAAATGACAGAGACTGTTTCTAAAACAAAGATACCGCTCATAATGAAAAAGACGATTTCCTGCCTCACAATAACTGCGATGCTACCTAGTGCCGCACCTAGAGCCAAGGCCCCCACATCGCCCATAAAGACTTGCGCAGGATAAGTATTAAACCAAAGAAAACCCAAGCCTGAGCCCACTAAGGCGCCGCAAAATATGACTATCTCCCCCGCGCCAGGCACATAGGGAATGGCTAAATAATTAGCATAGTGAAGATTACCCTCAGCATAGGCAAAGACGCCTAAGGCTGCACTGATCATGACAGCTGGCATGATGGCAAGACCATCGAGACCGTCAGTTAAATTAACCGCATTACTCGTACCCACGATGACAAAATAAGTCAGCACGATAAAAAAAGGCCCCAAGGCAAGAGAAAGATTTTTAAAGAAAGGCAAAACCAAGGCCGTTTCTACCGGTAATTTTGCAAAAAAATAAAGATAGCAGGCTGCACCCAAGCCCAATAAAGATTGGCATAGGTATTTTTGTTTTGCAGGCATGCCGCGGCTATGTTTTAACACTAACTTGCGATAATCATCCCAATAGCCAATGGCGCCAAAACCCAAAGTGACCCAGAAAACCAACCACATGTAACGATTAGAAAGATCGCTCCACAATAAAGTGCTGATTGAAACAGAAATAAGAATCAGCGTGCCGCCCATGGTCGGCGTGCCTGCCTTAGAAAAATGAGATTGGGGACCATCATTACGAATAACCTGACCCACATGACGTGAACTCAGCTGGCGAATGAAACTTGGCCCTAAAATCCACGCGATGCTTAAAGCCGTTAGTGTGGCTAAAATTGCTCTTAAAGTGAGATATTGAAATACATGAAATACATGGAAGTATTGAGCTAACCAACTGCTTAACCAGAGTAACATTGCACTCTCCACTAAATGGTAGGATGAATTTTGGCACCCTCACCCCCTGCCCCTCTCCCCTCGCAAAAAGCGCTCCGGGAGAGGGGAGCGTTCTAAGTTATTCCGAGGAGAAAATTCAGAACTCTCCCCTCTCCCGGAGCGCTTTTTGCGAGGGGAGAGGGGCAGGGGGTGAGGGCCATGCCAACCTAATCCACCCTACACTTTGATAAATAAAAACCGGCTTTGTCTACATCATCAAAGGGGAACTTTTCATCTCCGATTTGTTGATAATGCTCAGCACCCTTACCTGCAATTAAAATACAATCACCCGCAGCAGCCCATTGTATACTCTTCTCAATCGCTTTAGAACGATCCAATTCCACACAGACGCGCTCAGGAAATCGAAATCCCTGAGCTATTTCAGCCGCAATAACTTCTGGATTTTCATGACGCGGGTTATCATTGGTCACAATGACTTGATCTGCTAATTCTTCTGCAATCTTAGCCATGAGCGGCCTTTTACCGCGATCACGTTCGCCGCCACAGCCAAAAACACAAAACAATTTACCCGATGTGAGGCTTCGTAATGTCGATAATACTTTTTCCAAGGCATCTGGTTTATGTGCATAATCAACAATCACCACTGGCTTATTTTGCTGATGAATAGCTTGCATGCGGCCAGGCACAGCCTTTAATTGTGCAAGCTGCTTTATTACAGCATCAAAAGGCAGGCCATAAACACAGAGCGCTGTGAGTACGGCCAAGGCATTACTCAAATTAAATTGCCCTAATAAGGGTAAAAATAAATCGCTTTCGCCCCAGGGTGTATGCACACGAGCTTGCACACCTTGGGCACTCAATAAAACAGAATCAGCATAGACATAATGAATATGCGCTTGAAATTCACTAGGCGGCCGCGTGCTATAAGCATAGACAGTTTTAATGGCTGCCAAATCAGGCAGCCATTTTTGGCCATAGGCATCCTCTACATTAATCACCACTTGTTTAGTCGCCGCTTCTGCAAGAAATTGATACTTCACACTGGCATAAGTCGCCATGTCACCATGATAATCTAAATGATCTTGCGATAAGTTGGTAAAAATACCCAATTCAAATGTAATAGCTTGAATACGTTCTTGAGCAATACTATGCGAGGAAACTTCCATCGCCAATGCTTTCGCACCCCCGTCATATAATTGTTTAGCGATTTTTTGCAAACTAATTGCATCAGGCGTCGTCAAACCTGCTTCACCCAAGGCGCCATAAAAACCACTGCCTAAAGTGCCGATCAAGCCGCAAGGAATATGCAATTCTTGTAAAATTTGCGCGAGAAAATGCGTGCATGATGTTTTACCACTGGTGCCAGTCACACCTAAGACGCGAAGTGATTGCAAAGGATAATCATAGAAATGCGCGGCTAATTGACCCACTTGCTTTTGTAAATAAGGCAGTGCAATAACGGGAACCTCTCCTTCCCAAGAAAGAGATGATGCCCCATCAACTAGAATGGCACTCGCCCCTCTTGAAATAGCATCAGGAATATAAGTACGGCCATCAAGATGCGCGCCCTTAATAGCAAAAAATAAGCCATTTGCTTGCACTTCACGGCTATTAAGATACAAACCAGAAATAGGACGATCTACTTCTGATGAAATGGGAAAAAGTGAATCCAGTAAATAAGCAAGCTGCATATCAATCTCGTCAAGCCGCATCGGGCGGCACATTTAAAATACGTAAACTGCCTTCCATGATTTTTTTAAATACGGGGCCAGATACCGTGCCGCCATGATAGTATTTTCCTCGTGGATTATGCATCACCACGGCTACAACTAAGCGCGGATCAGAAATCGGCGCAATGCCAACAAAGATGGCATTATAATTATGTTTTTCATAACCGCCATGACTTGCAATCCAAGCTGTGCCCGTTTTACCGCCTACACGATAACCGGGAATACGCGCCATATATCCTGTCGCTCCCTTTTCTGTCACCACAGATTCAAGCAGCAAGAGGATTTGATTGGCTATGTCTGCATCCATAATTTGTTCGCCAGCAGGCGGATGGTCAAGACGCAGTAAAGACACTGGCAGTTTTTTCCCATGCATAGCAATCACCGCATAAGCTCTTGCCAATTGCAAGGTATTAATGGAAAGTCCATAACCCCAGGCCAAGGTAGCTAGGGTAAAATCCCCCCAGGGTTGATGCTTAAGCAAAGAACCACTTTGTTCGCCTGGAAAACCAATACCTGATACTTCGCCAAAACCAACACGATGCAAGATTTCCCATAATTGATCACGCGGCAGAGTCAAAATCATTTTGGTCACGCCCACATTGCTCGATTTATCTAAAATTTGTCTGACTGTCAGCAAACCATTATTGTGTTCATCTTTCACCAGATTATGTCCTACCCGCATCCAGCCAGGCGAAGTATTAATCACCGTATCAGCTGTGTAGTGCCCGCTCTTTAAGGCAAGAGAAATACTAAATGCCTTCATCGTCGAACCTGGCTCAAAGGTATCGGTCACCGCACGATTACGTAAATTTTCCGTATTAGGAATAAGACGATTATTGGGATTAAAAGAAGGTTGATTGACCATCGCCAATACTTCGCCTGTTTTAGCATCGAGTACAACAACTGAAGCGGATTCCACTTGATCTTTTGTAACACCTGCTAATAATTCGCGATAAGCCAAGTATTGAATACGCTTATCAATACTTAATATTAAATCATGACCTGGCTTTTGTTCTTGCAGCGTTTGCACTTCAGAAATGGTGCGGCCTATTCTATCTTTAATGACCCATTTCCGGCCTGGCTCGCCTTGCAGCCAATCATTGAAAGCGAGTTCTAATCCTTCTTGACCTTGATCATCCACATTCGTTAAACCAATGACATGACCTGTCACTTCACCTTCGGGATAATAACGACGACTATCTTTTTGTAAATAGACACCAGTGATGGCCAGCGCACGAATTTGTTCTGCTAATTGCGGCGCCAATCCTCGTCTCAAATACACAAATTCACGATCATTTTTTTGCGCGTGTTGAATGATCTTAGTCATTTCTTTGGGCTTGATTTGCAGCTTATGCAACAAGGGAGACAAGACTGCGGTGCTTAAAGAAATTTCGTAGGGGTTAATCCAAACAGAATAAACGGGCGTGCTCACAGCCAAAGGGAAACCATTACGATCCAGAATCATGCCGCGAAAAGCAGGCGCACTCACCAATCTTAATACGCGCTCATTACCTTGCTGCCGTAAAAAAAATTGATCGAGCACGGTTAAATCAAAAGCGCGGTAGGCTAAACCACCTACCGCCAAAGCAATCACTAACAAGATTAAATAAAAACGCCAGGCTATAAATGAAATTTGCGCATTATCCATAGATTATCTTATTTAAAACGATCCACGGATAACCACAGTGGATTCATGCGTCGGCATGACCATATTCAATTTATTTTCTGCAATCTCTTGAATACGCGCGGGAATCATCCACGCACTGCGTTCTAATAACAATTGACTACTCAGCATTTGCAATCGATCCTGCTCCTGCAAATTACGATGATAAGTAACATGCAGCAAGCGCGTGCTATGCGTCACATAAATGGTTGCTAAGGCCGAGCATATCACTGCTAATGCGAGTATTAAAATGGCCAATTGCTGCCGGCTCAATAAATGGGTCAATAGCAAATGACGAGATAATACGTTTTGATGAACTAAACGTGCTGCCGCGTTCATGATAGTTTCTCCGCTATTCGCAAAATGGCACTGCGTGACCGTGGGTTAGAACGAATTTCATGTAAACTGGGTTTAATGGCTTTCGTCACTGATTTCAGTCTCGCTTGAAATGCCTCTGGTTTGATAGGCAAGTTTCGCGGCAATTCCTGGCCTTTTTCATGCTGCCGAATAAACTGTTTTACCAGCCTATCTTCTAGCGAATGGAAACTAATTGCTAATAATCTTCCGCCCAATGCCAAGGCATCTAAGGCTTGATTTAATCCCTGTTCTAATTCAGGTAATTCTCGGTTAACTAGCATACGAATCGCTTGAAAACTGCGTGTTGCCGCATGTTTTTCACCTGCATGAGGTTTGCGCGGCATGGCTTCCGTAATAATATGGGCAAGTTCTGCCGTTGTTGTAATGGGCTTTTCTGCACGCGCAGCGACAATCGCACGCGCGATACGTCGTGAAAATTTTTCTTCGCCATACATCCACAACACACGAGCCAATTCTACTTCTTCCACTTTCGCAAGCCAGGTCATTGCATCTTCACCTTGGCTTGTGTCCATACGCATATCTAATTTACCTTCACGCATAAAACTAAAACCGCGCTCAGCTGTATTTAATTGCGGTGAAGACACACCCAAGTCCAATAAAATGCCGCAGACTTTGCCAAATACCTCGGCTTTTTGCAAGTAAATTTGCATCTCTGCAAAAGAAGAATGAATAATCGAAAATCGCGGATCATGAAAATGTTTACGTGCGTAGGCAATGGCATCGGGATCTTTATCAAATGCAATTAATCTGCCTTGAGCACTGAGATGATTGAGGATAGCTTGCGAATGACTGCCGCGGCCAAAGGTCGCGTCAATATAAATGCCGTCTGGCGAAGTAATCATATGCTCAATCACTTCGTCCAAGAGGACTGGAATATGTTGGTCGAAAATTTCGTTCATGCGTAATGCTGCCATGTATTGTGTCGCTCCCTTTGCATCACAACGAAATAGCCTTCACCTCTTCTGGTAAATTGGATTCATCTGAATTGGATTCTTCTTGCAGCCAACGATGACGGCATTCATTCCAATAAGATTCATCCCACAATTCAAACTTTCGTCCCTGCCCGACTAAAACAGCTCGTTTGCTTAATCTGGCATATTCACGTAACAGTGGCGGCAACAAAATGCGGCCTTGTGTATCCATTTCCACGTCTGTTGCATGTCCTACTAGTAAACGCTGAATTCGGCGTGCTGCTGGGTTAAAACTAGGAAGCGCTGCTAGCTTCTTTTCAATCTGTTCCCATTCCGGTAAAGGGTAAAGAAGCAAACACAATTCTTCCGTATCAATCGTTAAAATCACTTTGTTTTGGCTGTCTAATTGCAAGCGCTCGCGGTATCGGGTCGGCATCCCAATCCTGCCTTTGACATCGATGTTAATCCCGTTTATACCGCGAAACACCGCATTATCCTCCTAAAAGGCCCCTACAAAAACCCTCATATTAAGACTAATAAAGCAGCCAAAATGTTCGTGTAGGTAAATTAAATATACCACAAATTTCCACAATACAACACTTTTCACCACTATTTGCCTAAAATACAGGTAATTAGGGAGGGGGTAATGGGGTTGTTACGCAAATTGATAAACCCTCACCCCCTGCCCCTCTCCCCTCGCAAAAAGCGCTCCGGGAGAGGGGAGCGTTCTAAATTTTCTCCTCGAAATAACTTAGGGCGCTCCCCTCTCCCGGAGCGCTTTTTGCGAGGGGAGAGGGGCAGGGGGTGAGGGTGCTTTTTGCGTGCCGTCTCGAAGGGTATATAAATTTGCGCATCTAAAACGAAAAAATTGACAGTTATCTAAAATATTTGTTAGAATTTTGCCCAATATTTTCTTAATTTAAAAATAATAAACACATTTCAAACGAGGCGATAATGCTAGGCACAAGACCCACTACAGAAAAATTAACGACAAAACAGCGTGTTTTTTTCCCTGTTTCAATTATTGATTACAATGATCTCTTTTATAATCAGTCTCCTGAGCATGCCTATGATACAGCGCTAGGCATCTTACAAGCGGATAGCTTGATGCAGAAGCATAAGGCTTTTCCCCTTAATCCTAAAGGCATCGAAAGCAACCAGCCCAATGAAATTATTAATCTCGTTTTACTGGCCTGCCACTTGAATGCCCGCATGAAACCCTTAGAGCAAATAGGATTGAGTTATAAAGAGGCTTGTGAGATCAGGAGTCAACATAGCTCGTCACACTATTTAATGATGGTTGAAGTGGAAGTAGCGGTTTCTTCTTTATCTCAGGATAAGAAAAGTGAAAAAGAACTAGAAATTGGCACTAAGCATAGTCCTTATCATTATTTAACTGAAAGACCCGTCATTTCTATCCATAATATTATTTCCGTTCGCATCCTTAACATATTCACTGAGTTTGGAAATGGATTTCGATTTCTTGATACAAGCAACCTATGGCAAACGCTGCGAACTCATACAGGCTTTCACATTCCCGTTGACGCATCCCATCCAGAATGGAGAGAAAAAACCGCAAACAGCTTCAAGCTCCTATCCGTGGAAGCAGAAAACGGTGGCGACCTAGCTGCTCAATTCGCACCATTAATTGAAATGTATGAAAAATATGCCAGTCTTTCTTATCTCACTGAATCTTTCGATCACTCTCTTCCCAAGCTAAACATCTTGCAAAAAAACAGTCTGCTAAGAGCACAAACGATCAAGATGGCAGACCATATCATTGCGGTATGTGAGCAATATAGAAAAGAAAAAAATCAGCGGCTTCATCGAAAACAGGATCATGATGAACTTATTGCAAGCTCAATTCTATTATGCATGAGATTTAGAAATGAGAGTCATGGAGTCCCCTATCTTGCCTTATTTTTTTATATGGCAATGATGGAAATAAGAGAGGCAATCAAGACAATCCTGATAGACAAAAAAAGAGATGGTAAATTGCTTCTCAATGCGCTTCAGATGAATGATGATTTTACTCTTTCTGCTAAATTCGATTCTGGTGACTTACCTCAAAAAATAATAAAATATTTAAAAACAACTCCGGCATCTCGCAGCAAGGATTTGGACGATCTAGCATTTTCTCTCTACACGCTGAATGACGATTTCAAAACTGAGACTTATGAATTTGAGATAGAAAAACCTTTATCTGCTGTTGAAACGCCAACTGAAACGATAACGACGACCATCACCACTGAAAAAGAAGAAAAACAGCGGATTTTTATACCCATCCACGTTGTTGATCATCGTAAATTCGAGCTCAGTTACCATCGAGATCCCCAAACAGGTGATGGCCATCCAGCCTATTCTTATAAAAAATGTCTGCCAGCTGCTCTCTTGCACGCACAAAATATTATTTATCATAATGAAGAAAAGGCTTCCTTTCCTATTAATCCTGACGCACTTGATGAAGCAGTTGCACATGGAACCTGGCACAAGGTCGCCAATCCAGCCTTGCTTGCATGGCGGATTAATTTAAAAATGGCTTCAGCATTTGTAGGATTAAGCTATGAAGAAGTTTGCGAGATGCTTAGCAAGCAAGCTGTTAATTGTCCAGTGATGGTAGTTGAAATTGAAGTACCTCTTTCATTTTCGCCTCAGGATAAATTAATTGATACACCCATCGTCGCCAAGAATATTATTTCAATTCGTTTTTTTAATACTTATAGCGATTTGAGAACTGAATCCATAATGATAGTTGTTAATGGGTATGACCATGATCTACAATGCAAACTCAATCGTTTGGACGGCCAGCATTTTCCCATTAAGCATTCTTCTATTTTTTGTGAAAATCGAATTCTTAGAACAGAAGTTTTTCTAATAGAACAAAAGCGCTCGCGCCTCTTGACTCTCCTGCGCCATAATCATGGCCTCAAAATATTACTGCATTTACATAAAGCGACTTCTGCTTACTTTGAGCATCACAATGGAACAGAAATTCAGCAAGCCCATTATTCCCTCGCTCAAAAAGTAGATGCCCTAAATCGCTACATAAGAAATCTTTGGCAATATCATACAGAAGAAGATATTTTATTATTCTGCTTGACCTTGCTAACGATAGAAAAAGCCCTCAAAAAAATATCTTCGCAAGAAAAATATGCGGCATTTACGAGAGAATTTGCTGATGCTCTTGAATTAGAATCAGATTTAAAGCTCCCTGACATTGATGAAAATACATTTCACATCTTATACGATTATTTAACGCGGGACTCATCCAACCCCAAGCATGGCTTAGAACTAGCACTGTTTCAATTCAAATCTGCTTTGATTCGACTAACATCGCCAACGCAAACTGAAGCATTAAACAAGCACCTGGCCACCGAAAATAAAGAAACGAAGCAGCATTATTTTATTCCCTTGCAGATCAAAAAGGATCATCGTTTCAATCATATTGAGACGCAAGCAAAAGAATTTGAAGATACACAACCGAATAAGAGCTATTTCAAAAATCAAGTGCTTGGCAATTCTTACGGTCTATTTCCTATTAATATTGATGGATTAAAGAATCACAAACTACATGAAGCGATCAATTTTGTGCTTCTTGCGAGACGTCTCAATCGTCTTTCCATTCGGGAAAAGCTCTCAGTAAGATCAACTTATGAGGAAGCCATCACAGCCAGAGCAGCTCAAACTTTAAATTGTTTCGAAGATCTGATGGTAGTTGAAATTGCCCTTGCTGACTCACAAAATTTCGAGGAAACACCCCATATCACTACAGATGATATTATTTCCATTTGTTTTGTTAGCAAGAGTGATATGCCAGCATACAGCGCCTCCTATTACGATCCCTCCTTGCAAAAAGTCATCAAACAATTTTATGGTTGCGATCCTATTCAGCCTGATGAAGGGGTTAAAAAATATAATGTGCCCGTCGCCGTTGATTTGAATTTTGCAGATTGCATTGACCATATAAATCGCGCTAAATCATTCCTGTGTCAATTTCATAGTGAACACATGTCGACTCATCTGCTCGACATCTGCAATCAATATATCAGCACAAAAACATTTATGTTTTTTGACATGCCGCAGCATAGCCTTGCCTCCAATGTGCTCGCTCTATGCAAGCACATCAATACCGCATATAAAGATGATGATGCGCTTCGCTGCCTAGCCCTGACGCGATTGACACAAGCTTTCATCTTGATTTTGCAAGAAAGAAAGGATGACGGAGCATTATTAACACCACTGACTCAACAGGATTTTACAGCTGATGATTTAGATGAGCTGCTGGCAATGCAGAATAACGATATGCTTGAACTCATCAAGAATTATTTATTGGATGATACATTCTACCGAAACTATCAATATAAAAATGTTAAACTGCATGACTATTACAAACAAGTTCTTGATCACACTTCTGCTAGACAAGCCCTAAGTGAAACGACAACGACGACAACTACAACTACCACCATCGCAAATGCTGAACACAAAGAAAAAAAGCGGATTTATATTCCTGTTTCTGTTGTTGGGGAAGAGGAATATTACTCTGATATTGACAACTATTTTAACCTTTTTAAACAATTTTCTCCCTATCACTTCCGTGATAAAATTGATCAACTCTTCCCAATTAAGTCTAATAAGATTGAAAATCACAACTTGAATGAAGCAATCAATTTTTCATTTCTTGTTAGTCACATCAATCATCGCAAGCACGAAAAACGTGTAGGTTTCAGTGATGAAGAAGCCTGGAGAATTGCCAACAGTCCGTCTTCTGGCGTTACAATGATAGTGGAAGCAGAAGTAGATGAGTCATCTCTTCATGCTATACAGCTTTATTATTATTTAGGAGAAACAAGCTCTATCGCACTTACTGACATTATTTCTATTCGTTTTATTGTCGTTCCTCATAGTGTTGGTAAGATCACTCCATTAGAAGAAAAAATAATGTCTTTTGGTCATACTCATCAGTCAGTAGCAATTCATTTATCTCCTTCAGACCATGAGGCTTATGTGGATCATGCCAATTGGCTGCTAAGTCTTTTACGCCGTAATCGTCTTGTCATGCTATGCACTGAATATAGCCAACAGAAAAGAGAGATCCTATTCGTCGAGACAGAAAGAACACATAGTAACCTGGCCCGCAATATCATTAATTTATGTGAGAGTATAAGCCACTACAAAAAAGACCGTGCATTTTTCTGCTCAGCCATCACACAATTAATACTAGCTTTTAAAACTATTTTGCTAGAAAGAAAAAGCAAGCAGCTTTTACAATCGGTGAATGATTGTGACTATCATCTAGATAAGGCTGAGGATCCAAGAGAGAGCGCTATGCTTGAAAATATCATGGCGTATCTGCTGGCCGATCCTGATTCAGAAGAAAATGATAAATGCAGTGAATTTGTAGCTAGCTTATTTCTAACTTGGCAGGGAATAAGTTCTGAGTATAAGGAAGAACAAGATTATAAACCTAACAAAATAACAGAAATAGACGATGACTTTCATCATGGATTATAAGGTTTGCAAATAAAAAAATGAGTCAATCAATAAGCCGGGTTCTGTTTAAGGCACTATAATGCCTTATGACAGTCATTTATCTGGGATGTTTGTCACCAAACACCTCAAGCAACCTACCCGAGTTCCGTGCGGATCACACGTTAGGATAGATATCCTATGAACTCCTATTTGGTCTTGCTCCAAGTGGGGTTTACCTTGCCATTGCTGTTACCAGACAATGCGGTGCGCTCTTACCACACCTTTTCACCCTTACCACACATGAAATGCGCGGCGGTTTATTTTCTGCTGCACTTTCCGTAAGCTCGCGCTTCCCAGATGTTATCTGGCACTTTATCCTGCGGAGCCCGGACTTTCCTCCCTGCTCATTAGAGCAGAGCGACTGTCTGATTGACTCGGGTGGGAGTGTAACATATTAGGAGTGACTTGTAATTGTCTAAATCCTTCAAGAAGGTGCGAAAAGCGCCCTCACCCCCTGCCCCTCTCCCCTCGCAAAAAGCGCTCCGGGAGAGGGGAGAGTTCTAAGTTATTTCGAGGAGAAAATTTAGGACGCTCCCCTCTCCCGGAGCGCTTTTTGCGAGGGGAGAGGGGCAGGGGGTGAGGGCGCTCGAAGGATTTACAATCATTTAGGCCGATTATTTAATTGTCTACCATCCTGCAAACTAAGCCGCGTAAAAAGCGCCTGTAAATCATCACGATGAAAAACCGTCTCCCTGGCAAATAAGGTCGCTTGCTTGGCAGCATAGACAGGCTTTTCAAAATAATCGACAGCATGACGACACTGATCAATGAGCTGAACTGATACTGATAAATCGTGACTCTGCGCATACTTCTTGAGCGCTGCAATATCTCTCACCAAGGCATAGTCTTGCAAAAAGTCAGCTTTTTCTGCTTCAAGCAAGCCCTCTTGCCTGTTTAATTTATCACAGCAATTAATGACCTTAGTCACCCTGACCTGCCAATTGCCCTCTAAGTTGCGTGTTCGAAAGGCAATTTCGATAGCCTCATCTTCTTTCGATGGTTTCATGGCTAAAACTCCTTGTTCATTTTAAAGGTTTGCGAGCTTGAACGATCAACATGCCGTTGAATATCACGAGCAAAAATACGAATAAAATTCGATAAATTTTCTTGATAATGCGGATCATTCCATTTTTCCTGCACTTGAAAAAAAATAAATTCACGCGCGAAAATATTTTTTATTTCTTCCAAGGCATGATGATAAGAGGGTGCAAAAAGCGCCTCGGGCAATACCTGAGTCACTTTATCAATGACAAATTCCATCTGCACCATACTGACACCAAATATTTTTTCTAATTTATCATCAGAAGAAGCGCCAAATGCTGTCGCGCATAAGCTGTGTATGAGATATAAAACATCGTGAGAAAAATCCCGTTTTACTGACTGCATGTCTTCCTTCTCAAAAAATAATTCCTAGTCCCTATTATACGCGATCATCATGAAGTATGATCAACAATAATTTTCCATTCCCTGCCTACTTTTTGGAATAAAAGAGTAAACACCCCGTGAGCATTGGGTAAATTCGTCCTTGTTAAATCATATTTACCGATTACGAGCGCATATTGATTTGATAATTCCTTCACTTCAACAATATCAAATTTTAATTTTCCCATTTTTTGCTGACTACCATATTTTTCAACATAGCGTTTAGCAATATTGGGATAACCATTAATGATAGTGGTCGATATATAACGCGTATTATCTGAATTCTTGTAACTCGTTAAAAAACTGTTGAGATCACCGCGATTCCAAGTGTTTTCTATGCCATTCATCACAGTGATCAATTCATTTTGTGTCGTTGCCGCATACACACTCAATGAAAAAAATAACATAAAACAGGCTAAGATTTGCTTCATATTTACATTTCCTTCTTTTTTAAAAGCGCCAAGTCATACAACACATTTTTACGTTCACCCGTGATTTTACTCGCCAAGGCAGCAGCTTGTTTCACCGGCAATTCCTGCAATAAAATATCTAATACTTCTTCCGCGATCACTTCTTTACTAGGACTATTTTCCACGTCCACACCTTGCAATAAAATGACTATTTCACCGCGTACCTCTTGCGGACGCGAAGTGTAATACTCAATTAATTCACCTATCGTACTCGTCAAAATCGATTCATACAATTTCGTCATTTCGCGTGCAACCACGGCCTTATGTATCAGACCAAATATTTCTGCCATCGCTTGCAAGCTATCCAACAAACGATGCGGTGCTTCATAGAAAATCATGGTGCGTGCTTCATATCGCAAGGCGAGCAAACGCTGATGACGCGCTTCCTGTTTCGCTGGCAAAAAACCTTCAAAGGTAAAACGGTCCGTGGGCAAACCCGCCGCACTCAAGGCGGCGATGGCAGCACAAGCCCCAGGCACCGGCACAACTTTGATGCCTCGCGCCTTCGCTTCTCGAATCAAATTAAAGCCGGGATCATTAATAAGCGGCGTGCCAGCATCACTGATCAAGGCAAGCGAATGCCCCTCTTCCACCAAGGATAAAATAGCATGAAGCCTTTCCCGCTCATTAAATTCATGCATAGAAAAAATTGGCTTATGAATAGAAAAGTGCTTTAATAGGGGTGTTGCATGCCGCGTATCTTCCGCCACAATCTGATCCACACTGTTCAAAACCTCAATTCCGCGCAGGGTCATATCTTGAAGATTACCAATTGGCGTCGCAACCACGTATAATGTTCCTGGTCTATTACTTTTCATTGAGAGCTACTTTTATGAAAAAAAGGATTTTAAGTCAAATCGCCATCAGTATCACCTGCTTTATCTTAACTGCCTGTTCTTCTATGTCACTGCCCAATGTCTTCCCTTCGTCTTCTTCCTCATCAACAGCTAACTATGAGGGACAATCTAACGTATGGGCTGGTTCACCCGCGCAAGTATGGGAGAAAATTCAGCGGACATCATCTGCCAATCTCGCGTCCATGCAGGCTTCGACGCAAGATCCCACTAAACTCGGCTGGATTCAATTGGCACGTATAGTCAAGCAAAAGAACTTGGGATCCTCTCAATTTGCTGCACAACTCATTAATTGGCGCGAGCAGCATCCAGGTCATCCTGCTAATTCTTTGCTGCCCAGTAATAGCAGCCTGATGCAATTACAATCTTCACCGCCGCCAAGACAAATTGCCGTTTTACTGCCGCAAAATGGGACTTATGGCAGTTCAGGACAGGCGGTTAAACAGGGTATTTTAAATGCCTACTATGCCAATCAAATGAAAATCGGCAAACAAAATATTAAATTTTACGATACGACCCAGGCTTCCATGCCCAATCTCTATCAGCAAGCACTTGCTGAAGGAGCGGATATTGTCATAGGGCCCTTGGTCAAAGACAATGTGGCGCAATTAAGCCGTTCTGGTTCTTTCTCAAGACCCACACTTGCGCTTAATTACACTGATGGCTCTCTGCCAAGCAATTTTTATGAATTTGGTTTGCTGCCAGAAGATGAAGTATCTCAAGTCGCTGCCCGTGCTCGTCAATCAGGCTTATCGCATGCGCTTTTGATCGCACCGCAAACAGCTTGGGGACAGCGCATGGCTTCTACATTCTCTGCTCAATGGCAAGCCCTTGGCGGCAGCATTCAAGATACCTGGCTATACCCCTCTTCTCCTACTCGTTTTAATGAAGAAATCGCGCGATTATTACATGTGAATCCGCATGCTGATAAAAAACTGATGGAACAAGATAATAATAAATCTGTCTTGGCCCAACAAAGGCGGCAAGATTTTGATGTCATTATTTTATTTGCTCAAGCACAAAATGCGCGCGTGATTGTTCCCTTGCTTCGTTATTATTACGTGACCAATGTGCCTATCTACACAACCTCATCTGTGTATACGGGCAAATCAAATCCAGTCAGTGATGTCGATTTAAATGGCGTGACCGTTTGCGATATTCCTCATGCTGGCAATACAAATCGCTTGTATGCAGTGGGTCAGGATGCTTATTTACTCAGCCAATCATTAGATCGTTTGATGACCTTAGCTAATTTTCCCATTTATGGCGCAACAGGTGCACTGGTCTTATCACCTCAACATAAAATTCACAGACGCCTGCCCTGCGTTACGATTCATGTTTAACAAGCAAAAAATAGGTCAAGCAGCTGAACGCCTAGCCTGTGAGTTTCTACAAAAAAAAGGCTTTCGGCTGCTTGAAGAAAATTATCGCTGCTATTATGGAGAGATTGACTTAATCATGTCAGACCAGGATGATATCGTCTTCGTGGAAGTCCGCAGCCGAAGACGTATTGATTTTGGTAATGCGATTGATTCCATCAATGCAAATAAAAAAGAAAAATTGCTTAAAACAGCAACGCATTTTTTGCAATTAAAAAAATGGCTGCATAAAGTAAATAGCCGCTTTGATGTGATTGCAATACATCCTATCGCTGGCAAGATGCAACTTGAATGGATTAAAAATGCTTTTTAGGGGTAATAGCAATACATGAATAACATCGTTGAACGTATCAAAGTCAATTTTTCTGAGAGCATTCAGACAAAAATTAATTCCGCCGACTCTATCATCAATATTATTGCTGAGGCGAGTGAAGAAATGGTACAGGCCTTATTAGAAGGTCATAAGATTCTCAGTTGCGGCAATGGCGGTTCTGCTTGTGAAGCCTTGCATTTTAGTTCACAAATGCTCAATCGCTTTAAACAGGAAAGACCGGGCCTGCCCGCCATTGCGCTTAATACTGACATGCCCACTATCACCTCCATTGCCAATGACTATCATTTTAGCGATATTTTTGCCAAACAGATTCGCGCATTAGGACATGCGGGTGACATTTTATTGGTCATTTCTACTAGCGGCAATTCCACTAATATCGTCAATGCCATTAAAGCAGCTCACGATAAAAATATGGTGGTGATTGCATTGACTGGCTATGATGGTGGTAAAATAGCTGACTATTTGCGTGAAGAAGATATCGAAGTGCGAGTTCCTGCAAACGATACTGCGCGCATTCAAGAAACCCATTTATTAATTATACATTGCCTTTGCGATATCATTGATTTTCGCTTATTTGGGCAGGGAGAAACTAACCTATGAAACGTATTTTTCTCACTCTCATGACTGCGCTAAGCCTTAGCTCTTTATTGCTGCAAGGCTGCGTTTTTGTTGCTGGTGCTGCAGCTGGTGCTGTTGCTATTGCAGCTGTCTATGATCATCGCAGCATACAAAATGTATTAAATGACACAGAACTAGCGAATAAAATTGTTCGCAAAATAAATATGAGTGCTGCTTTACGCGATGAATCCCATATTGAAGTGATCGTTTTTAATCATGTCGTCTTATTAACGGGAGAAACACCCAAGGCAGCCTGGCGCGATGAAGCAGGAGAAATAGCAAAATCAATGCCCAATGTGGAACGTGTTTATAATCAATTGACCATACAGGGCCCAACTTCTTCTTTAACCCGTACCAGTGATTCCTGGATCACCACAAAAATTAAAAGTGAGATGCTTGCTGAAAAAGACTTGAAATCGGGCAGTATTAAGGTTGTCACTGAAAATGGCGTGGTTTATTTGATGGGTATGGTGAGCCGTGAACAAGCTGATATTGCGGTTGATATTGCAAGGCAGGTGCAGGGCGTGCAAAAGGTGGTGAAGGTTTTTCAGTATAAAAATTAAGTAATCAGTGCAAATCTCTGTTATTTCAGCATAACTCAGGCTTGTCATTTTCGCAGGCTTGTCATTCCCGCCTGCGCGGGAATGACAAGTAAACGTTCACGCTCTAATATGTAACGCCATTTGCAAGGACTCTGTCATGCCAGCCGCACGCTCTTTGTGCGAGGTGGC